>JGI24708J26588_10003433_pt1 | contig 11446 bp, 13 predicted proteins | sample BioPla1DNA2_FD_26588 | JGI IMG/M metagenome (IMG submission 26588) | reverse complement strand
CGCAAGCGAGCTGCTTGATAAATTCTATCATGAACGTGATAGGCAGAGTAGAATGAAGCAGCGTTCACATGATTTATTAAAGCTTGTGACGAATACGTCGGAGAGAATTTCTAGGCGGGTCGAGGCGCAAAGAATTGAACTACAAGAATCTAGGAACAGGGAATATCTTAAAATATGCGGTGACTTGATAAATGCGAATATATACAGGCTGGAACGGGGACAGACCTTTGCCGAGCTTGAGAATTTCTATGAAGAAGATTCGCCGATAGTGAAGATTAAGCTAGACCCACGCCTTTCGCCAGCGGGCAATGCTCAGAAATACTACAGCGATTATCGTAAGGCGGACAATGCCGAGAAGAAGTTAAAGAAATTAATAGCTAGCGGCGAGCAGGAATTAATCTACATTGATAGTGTGCTTGATGCTATAATGAGAACGACGGGTGAAAGCGATTTAATTGAAATTCGTGAGGAATTAGCACAGCAGGGATATTTAAGGCGAGCGAGGAAAACATCCAAGATGGAAAAGCCGCTCCCACCTATGAAATACAAGTCTAGTGACGGGTATGAAATTCTGGTAGGAAGAAATAATATGCAGAATCACAAGCTATCTTTAAAGATAGCTAAAAAACATGATATATGGCTCCATACGCAGGACATACATGGTGCCCACGTGATAGTCATCACAAATGGCGACGATGTGCCGATGCCAACATTGGAAGAAGCGGCGATAATAGCGGCATTCCACTCAAAGGCGAGGGAATCTGCTAGTGTCCCTGTAGATTATACCTATGCTAAATATGTTAAAAAGCCGAATGGCGCAAAGCCCGGCATGGTAATATTCGATAATAATAAAACGCTATACGTAACTCCCGATGAGCAAAGGATCGAATTATTATCGGTAAAACGCTAATATCTTAATAATTTACATTTAATGATTTGACACTTTGGATATAAATGTGGCATTATAATATAAGAAAGTTTTTGGAGGTTAGCATGAGAAAAGAACTGGATAAACTATATGAACCATCACGGGTTGAAGATAATATCTATAAACTTTGGGAAGATGGGGGATATTTCCACGCAGAAGTGGACAGAACGAAACAGCCGTATTCGATGGTAATACCGCCGCCGAATATTACGGGGCAACTCCACATGGGTCATGCACTTAATAATACATTGCAAGATATTTTAATCAGGTATAAGAGAATGCAAGGGTACTGTACAGTATGGATACCCGGCACCGACCATGCGTCAATTGCGACCGAGGCGAAAATTGTCGAGGCAATGCGTGAGGAAGGGCTAGATAAAGGCGATATCGGCAGAGATGGCTTTATGGAGCGAGCATGGGAATGGAATGACAAATTCGGTGGCACGATAACAAATCAGTTAAAGAAGCTTGGCTCATCATGCGATTGGGACAGGCAGAGATTCACTCTTGATGACGGATGTAGCAAGGCGGTTGAAGAAGTATTCATTCATCTATATGAAAAGGGACTCATCTACCGTGCCGAACGCATAATAAACTGGTGTCCGCATTGCAAGACCTCAATTTCCGACATTGAGGTTGAATATAGCGAGATGGCGGGGCATTTCTGGCATATTAAGTATCCGCTTGTTGATAGTGACGATTACTTAGAAATTGCGACAACACGGCCTGAAACTTTGCTTGGTGATACCGCCGTTGCCGTGCATCCTGATGATGAAAGGTATAAAGATTATATCGGTAAAAAGGTGATTTTACCGCTTGTAAATAAGGAAATACCAATTGTAGCTGATGAATATGTTGAGATGGATTTTGGAACTGGTGTAGTTAAGATAACGCCTGCACACGATCCTAATGACTTTGAGGTTGGATTAAGGCATGACTTGCCGGTAATTACGATAATGGACGATTCGGCTGTAATTAATGAAAATGGCGGCAAGTATCAAGGACTTGATAGATATGAAGCTAGAAAGAAAATGGTCGACGATTTAGAATCACAGGGTCTGCTAATTAAGATAAAGGACCATATGCACAATGTTGGTTCATGTCAGCGTTGTAAGACTGTTGTTGAGCCGATGGCATCGCTACAATGGTTTGTAAAAATGGATTCGCTTGCAAGTCCTGCAATTGACGTTGTGAAGAATGGCGAACTGCGTATTATTCCTGATAGACTTGAAAAAGTATATATGAATTGGATGGACAATATCAAGGATTGGTGTATTTCCCGTCAGTTATGGTGGGGGCACCGCATACCGGCATATTATTGCAATGAATGTGATGAAGTAATCGTATCAAGGCAGGAACCAAAGTCATGCCCTAAATGCGGGGGAAGTGTACGCCGTGATGAAGATACTCTAGATACATGGTTTTCGTCAGCGCTATGGCCATTTTCAACGCTAGGTTGGCCTGATAAGACGGAGGATTTAGATTACTTCTATCCGACTTCCACACTTGTGACGGGATATGATATAATCTTCTTCTGGGTAGCAAGAATGATTTTCTCAGGGATTGAATACATGGGCGAAAAGCCATTCGACACTGTTCTTTTTCACGGTCTTGTCCGTGATGAGGACGGGCGCAAGATGAGCAAATCGCTTGGTAATGGTATCGACCCGCTAGATGTAATTGCCGAATATGGTGCGGACGCATTGCGACTAATGCTAGTAACGGGTAACAGCCCCGGTAATGATATGCGCTATTCGACGGAGCGGGTGCGTTCCGGTAGGGGATTTGCGAATAAGCTATGGAACGCAACAAGATATATCATGATGAATTTGCCCGAAGATATGACCGAGATTGAACTACCTAAAAAGCTATGGATTGAAGATAAGTGGATTCTAAGCAAGTTCAATACATTAGCGAAGGAAGTAACGGAAAATCTAGATAAATTTGAACTTGGTGTTGCAGTGTCTAAAGTGCATGATTTCATTTGGGATATATATTGTGATTGGTATATCGAGCTAACGAAGCCACGCATTTTCGCCGGTGAGAATACCGATGATGAAAATGCGATACAAAGTGCGAGAGCGGCGCAGAATGTACTTGTATACTGTATGAGGGGAATGCTCAAGCTCCTTCACCCGTTCATGCCATTTATAACGGAAGAGCTATGGCAGGCAATTCCGAACGACTGCGAAAGCATTATGATTGCCGATTGGGTTAAATATGATGATGCGCTAAATTTCGAGCAGGAGGAAGCACAATTCCAGAAAGTTATTAATGTTATAAAAGGTGTTCGTGCTAGTAGGGCAGAAATGAATGTGCCCCCATCGAAAAAGGCTACATTATATATCGAAACAGAAGATATTAATGTATTCAAAGAGGGGGAGATTCTCATAAAACGTCTTGCGTATGCAGATGAAATTAAAGTTGCAAAGAGCCACAATGTCGGCGATATGATAACTGTCGTTACAGATAGCGCAAGGGTATTCATACCACTTGATCAACTTGTAGATAAGAAGAAGGAATTAGAGAGATTATCTAAAGAGAAACAGACAATAGAAAAAGATATGAACTTCCTTAATGCTAAGTTATCGAACGAAGGATTCTTAAATAAAGCACCGCAAAAGGTTATTGACGGTTTAAAGGCAAAGCTTGAAAAGGCAATGGACAAAAACGAACGGCTAGAGCAAAGTATTAAAGATATAAAAGGATAGCTAGCCTAGAGGGAGAACTGAATATGGATTATAGTCATGCCATGAAATATATAGGGAGTTTCGGCAGAAAAGGCGCCGGTGTGCAGGATTTAAGCCGGATTAGCTCACTGCTATCCTTGATGGATAATCCTCAGGAAAAATCAAAATTTATTCATGTTGCCGGCACTAATGGAAAAGGATCGGTTGTGACAATGTGCGCCGCCATTCTAGAGGATGCAGGCTACAAGGTGGGGAAATTCACTTCCCCCTATGTTATCGAATTTAGGGAAAGAATTGAGATTAATGGCGAGCCAATCAGCGAAGAAGATTTCGCAGAATTGTGCTTATATGTGAGCCAATACGAGAGTGCACTCACTGTACAAGGATACGAATTTTCCCAATTCGAGATTATCAATGCGATAGCTTTCGAGTATTTCGCACGGCAGGAATGTGATATTATATGTCTAGAGGCTGGAATAGGCGGTACGTACGATTCAACTAATGTTATTACATCGCCGCTTGTGTCGGTGATAACGGCAATATCCCATGATCACAATGATTTGCTAGGTAATACCATTGAAGAAATAGCACAAAATAAGGCAGGAATTATTAAGGATAGATGTCCGGTTGTAGTTGCTCCAATGCAAAATGAGGAAGCATTGGCTGTGATAATGGCGCAGAGCCTAGAAAAAAGCACATCTGTTTCAATGCCGAGCCTTAGCACTGTAAAGACTCTTGATAGTGGCATATATGGCAGCAAATTCACATACGGTGAAGATGAATATGAGATTCGGCTTGTTGGAGAACATCAGATTAGCAATGCTATTACAGCAATTGAAACAATTCGTGTTATTAGCAGGTGTGGATATGCAGTCGATGGTAAATCTATTAAACGTGGGCTTGCTAAAGCGAGCATTGCCGCTAGGGCAGAAATTTTATCAAAGAAGCCTCTCATAATCCTTGATGGTGCGCATAATCCAAATGGCATGAGAGCAATGGTAAAACTCCTTAACAAGGTAGAGGCGAAAAGGAAGATCGGCATTATTGGTATGGTGAGCGACAAGAATGCTCAGGATTCACTAGCGGAGATAGCACCAATTTTAGATGAAATCATTTTCGTTGAGGGATATAGCGAGAGGGAGATGAGTGCGGCGGAATTGGCGGAGGTTGCGCAGAATTATACCGATGTCAACACAATGGTCTTTCCAACGGTGTTAGATGGAATCGAATATGCGCAGGGAATTATAACAAAAAGTGATGCGGTAATAATAGCGGGTTCATTATTGCTTGCATCAAGTATAAAAAAGATTTTATCGAGAAAATAATCTACCTAACAAGATTTGACAAAATTTTCATAATAAATGCCTTATTATTAGAACAGGACGAACTGTTTTGGTAATAAGGCATCGTTTTTTAGGGGGAAGAAAAAATGGCAGTCAAAATTGAAATAGGCGACAATATCATAAATGCGCGCCTAATCGGGGATATTGATCATCATACCGCAAAGGGAATGAGAGAGGAAATTGATAATGCGGTTGAACGAACACAAATTAAGAAGTTAGTTCTTGATTTTAAGAATGTTAGCTTCATGGATAGCTCCGGTATCGGGCTTGTTATGGGCAGATATAAAATCATGGAAGAAATGGGCGGAGTAGTAACGGTAGCGAATCCGTCGAACCATATTAAAAAGGTAATGCGTCTTGCAGGGCTTGATAGACTTGCTCAAATAGAGAACAGTACATCGGGAGGGAATGACGATGAAAATTAAGAATGAGGTTAAAATTACCTTAATGTCAAAATCGGCAAACGAATCTTTCGCACGGGTTGCAATAGCGGCATTCGCCGCACAGTTAGATCCGACTCTTGAGGAGATTGCCGATATTAAAACAGCAGTATCCGAGGCGGTGACGAATTGCATTGTCCATGCATATAAGGACACAGTAGGATCAATTAACATGGTCGCAAGATTACTTGAGGATAATATCCTATACATACGTATTAAAGATAAGGGATGCGGTATTACCGATATCAAGCAGGCAATGGAACCGATGTTTACTACAAGTGAGAGTGAGGAGAGGGCGGGTCTAGGATTTGCAGTAATGGAAAGTTTCATGGACAAGCTTAAAGTGACAAGTAGGGTGGGCAGAGGGACAACTGTTACAATGCGAAAGAAGATTACAGCACGCCCGAAAAACGATGGATAGTGTAAAAAGAAAAGAACGAATAGAGAATAATCTTGGACTTGTGCATTCCTGCGCCCATAGATTTAGGGGCAGGGGGATCGAATATGAAGATTTATATGGAGCGGGTTGTGTTGGGTTGATAAAGGCGGCGAGCGGATTCGACGAGAGCAGAGGATGGCGCTTTTCAACCTATGCAGTACCTGTAATTCTTGGCGAGATAAAGCGCCTTTTTCGAGATGGGGGAGCGGTCAAAGTTAGCCGCAGCCTAAAGGAATTGTCATTAAAGACAGTTCGCACTAGGGAGATTTTCATGAATAAACATGGCAGAGAGCCGACAATTTCGGAACTTGCTAAGAAGATGGACGTCACCCCTGAACAAGTCGCTGAAGCAATGTCGGCGAGCCTACCCCCAATATCGCTAACAGTTAGTGAAGATGACGGCGGCGGACAGATAGATATACCGGTGAATGCACCCGAGGAGAAAATCGCCGATATACTGTCGCTAAAACAGGCAATTGGCACATTAGAAGTTAAGGATAGGAAGTTAATTATCCTCCGCTACATTAATAATAAAACGCAAACAGAAACGGCGAAGCTCCTTGGAATGACTCAGGTGCAAGTATCAAGGCGTGAGAAGAAGATCCTAATGCAATTGCGTGAGGGCTTAACGGGATAGGGCAAAATTTATTCTAGGTAATTTTCATTGACAGAGAGCGACTATGATACTATAATGTAAATAGCGATTTATTCATGGGGGATGTAAATGAAAAGATATATTACTGCGCTAATTGCCCTAATCATGACGGCATTGCTGCTATCTTCATGCACAAAAAAGGCAGAGGGCTATGAAATTATAAAAAATGCGAGAAAAGAATATACGAAATATGACAGTGCGAAGATCGTTGTAACCAACGACTTAACTGGGCAGATTTCACAGGAATTCTCCTTCAAATATGAGGGCGACACCTTAACATATGTCTATATGGGTGCTGGCGAAAATGGCGAGCTTTATTATGAATACCACAATGGCGATGAACTCCATATCTATGAAAGTGGCGAGTGGTCAATCTATATGAAGGGCGACGGTAAATATCAATCCTATTCACGAAGAAATCCACATTCAATGGCTAGTGAGGGCGTTTTCCTATTCGTGAATAAGGCAATTGATGAAGCACGAATTGAAGAAGTAGACGGTGGGACAAAGATAGAATATATCTATGATGCTAAGGAATTATCTAAGCAGATGAGCCGTCAGCTAGAGGAAATTGGTGATATTAAAACATTCGAAATTCATTTTAATCTGAATGCTGATGGGAATATCATGCAAATGCGGCAAATTAGCACGTTGATAAAAACAGATGAGAATGGAAATGAAAGTCAGGAAGATATTGATTATAAGCTAGAAGTATCTGAAGTAAACGCAGTAAAAGAGATAAAGAAGCCCGATACTAACTAGGGAAAGTGCGATATTACTGATGAATCACTTAAAATTGAAGAACATGACGAAAGTTAATATTAAAGTCACGCTTAATTTACATTTATAATTGCACATATACTTGCATAAGGCGTTGCAATATAGTATAATAATCAAGCGTGACTGCGACAAGATATGCGTTGAAGCGAAAGGTTGCCGCTTATTTAGCGGGTTTTTTCGTGGAGTATGTCCGATTTTAAACCGGGCGACAAAAATACTTTAACAGTTACCTATCTTCCCGATGGGTAAAGATGTTCGTTGTGTGTATTTGACTTGAAACCCGCAAAACATTTAGTTTTTCGGTTTTTTTAATGTTTACAGTGAAAACACACGGCAACGTGTTAGGTAAAAGAGCGTTGCCCCCAAAATTTACCCTTTAAGGAGGCGATGGAAGTGGCAGTCAAAGAAAAAATCAGAATCAAGGTTAAGGGTTATGAACACGCAGTAGTTGATGCGGCAGCAGCAAAAATTGTTGAAACCGCTAAGCGTACTGGAGCTAGAGTATCTGGGCCAATACCGCTACCAACAAAGAAAGAAATTATTACAGTTCTTCGTGCAGTTCATAAGGACAAGGACAGCAGAGAGCAGTTCGAAATGAGAACGCACAAGCGTCTAATCGATGTAATTCGTCCAACGAATAAAACTGCAGAAGCACTACAAAACCTTGAACTTCCTGCTGGCGTTGATATTACAATGGAATTCTAAATAATATCAAGGGCGCAGGTCAATGTTGGCGGCTCCCCCGTCAACCAATAACCTAAATAGGAGGAAAGAGTATGCAAAAAGGAATTATCGGCAAGAAGATCGGCATGACGCAGATTTTCGACGAGGCAGGTAAGGTTATCCCTGTAACGGTAATTGAGGCAGGTCCGTGCGTTGTCGTTCAGAAGAAAACTGACGAAAATGATGGCTATAAGTCGATTCAAATTGGTTTCGAGGACGTATCGACAAAGAAAGCAAACAAACCAATGCAAGGCCATTTCGCTAAGGCTGATGCCCCACTAAAAAGAACGCTAAGAGAATTTAGACTTGATGATATTGATAGCTATAATATTGGCGATATTATTAAGGTAGATATCTTTGAAGCTGGAGAAATCGTTGATGTTTCGGGAATCAGTAAGGGAAAAGGATACCAAGGAACAATCAAACGTTTCAATTACGGCAGAATTAAAGAAACACACGGATCGGGACCGGTCCACAGGCATGCCGGCTCATTAGGAGCGGCGGCAACACCGGCTAGAATTGTCAAGGGGACAGGACTCCCTGGGCATATGGGTGATGAAAAGGTGACAGTACAAAATCTCACTATTGTTAAAGTTGACGCAGAGAACAATCTTATCGCTATAAAGGGCGCAGTTCCAGGACCTAAGGGTGGAATTGTTACTATTGCCCCAAGCGTTAAGATGGCGTAAAGGAAGGAGGAAGCAATATGCCAAAGGTTTCAGTATTTGATATGGCAGGTAAGCAGGTTTCCGACCTTGAGCTGTCAGAAGCGATATTCGGTATAGAGCCAAATGAGGCTGTATTACATGAAGTTATTAAAAACTATCTTGCTCACCAACGCCAAGGTACACAATCTACCAAAACTAGGACGGAAGTCCGAGGCGGCGGTAAAAAGCCATGGAGGCAAAAAGGTACAGGCCATGCAAGACATGGGTCGATCCGCTCACCAATTTGGAAAGGCGGCGGTGTTGCACTAGGCCCAAAACCAAGGGACTATACCTATTCTTTAAATAAAAAGGTAAGGAAATTAGCACTTAAATCGGCATTATCACAAAAGGCTATCGAGGAAAACATCGTTGTTGTTGATAACATCAAGTTCGACGAATATAAGACAAAGGCTTTTATAGAAATGTTAAAGGCACTCAATGTTGACAAGAAAGCACTCATTGTTATGCCCGATGCCGAGGACAAAGTAATTAAAAGTGCAAACAATATTCCTGGTATTAAAACTACACTTGTAAACACGTTAAATGCATATGACGTTTTAAATCATGATAAATTTATCGTGGTTAAAGATGCCGTAGCTTTGATTGAGGAGGTGTATGCATAATGAGAACACCACAGGATATTATAATCAGCCCAATCGTGACTGAGCATTCTCTAGAGTGCCAAGCACAGAACAAATACACCTTTAAGGTAGCAACCGATGCTAATAAGATCGAAATTGCTAAGGCGGTGCGTGATCTATTCGGTGTAGAAGTTAAAAAGGTGAACACAATGCATTGCAGAGGTCGAGCAAAACGTGTCGGCAGATTTGAAGGGAATAAACCAGATTGGAAAAAGGCAATCGTAACTCTAACAGATGATTCAAAACCAATTGAATTCTTTGAAGGAATGATTTAATTTTTCCGTATTAAGCAAAAGGAGTGAAAATACATGGCAATGAAACATTACAAGCCCATCACGCCCGGTAGACGTGGTATGACTGTAAGCGATTATTCGGGCTTGTCAAAGGTAGAGCCAGAGAAGAGTCTGCTTGAGCCGCTTAAGAAAAATGCTGGTCGCAATAACCATGGTAGGATAACTGTTCGACACAGGGGCGGCGGAGCTAGAAGAAAGTATCGTATTATAGATTTTAAAAGAGATAAAGTTGGAATGGATGCAACAGTACTATCAATCGAGTACGATCCAAACCGTACTGCTCATATTGCACTACTTCAATATGAAGATGGCGAAAAGCGCTATATAATTGCGCCGAGTCGACTTAACGTTAATGACGTTGTTAGATCCGGACAAGATGCTGACATTAAACCAGGTAATGCGCTACCGTTAACGCATATTCCAGTCGGTACAGTGATTCATAATATTGAGCTATATCCAGGCAAGGGCGCTCAGTTAGTGCGTTCCGCTGGGAATACAGCGCAATTGATGGCTAGAGAGGGCAAATATGCTCTTATTCGTCTTCCAAGCGGCGAACATAGATATGTGCCGGTTGATTGTATGGCGACAGTAGGACAAGTTGGCAACATAGATCATGAGAACTTGAACATTGGTAAAGCGGGCAGGAAACGCCACATGGGATGGCGCCCAACTGTTCGTGGATCGGCAATGAACCCGAACGATCACCCGCATGGTGGTGGTGAAGGTAAGGCTCCAATCGGTATGCCAAGTCCTGTTACACCATGGGGTAAACCTACACGTGGTTTCAAAACACGTAAGAAGAAACATCGCTCCGATAAATTTATCGTTAAGCGTAGAAGTAAGAAGTAGCGAGAGGAGAGATGAATTATGGGCAGAAGTGTTAAAAAAGGACCTTTTGTTGAAGAGTCACTTATGAAGCGTGTCATCGCTATGAATGAAGCTAAGGAACATAAGGTTATAAAAACATGGAGTCGTGCAAGTACAATATTCCCGGAATTTGTCGGGCACACCTTCGCAGTACATGATGGGAGAAAACACGTTCCCGTATATGTAACAGAAGATATGGTTGGTCATAAGCTCGGCGAATTTGCCCCCACAAGATTATTTAGGGGTCATGCCGGATCAAAAACAACTAAAAACATTTAGGTCTGGAAGGAGGACGTTATAAATGGAAGCAAGGGCATATTTAAGGCACGCCCGTATAGCACCTAGAAAGGTACAAATTGTTCTTGATTTAATTAGGAATAAACCTGTCGAAGTTGCTATGGCAACATTAAAGCACACACCAAAAGCTGCTTGCGAGTATCTTGAAAAGCTCCTCAAGTCCGCTATTGCTAACGCAGAAAACAACAATAATATGGATGGCGAAAGGTTGTATGTAGCTGAATGCTTTGTCAGCCCCGGACCTACATTAAAGAGGATAAGACCAAGAGCGCATGGTAGGGCGAATCGAATTTTAAAGAGAACCTCGCACATTACTATTGTTCTCAAGGAAGCAGAATAATCACAAGGAGGTAAGTTATGGGACAGAAAATTAATCCAAACGGTTTTAGAGTTGGAGTAATAAAGGATTGGGATTCCCGATGGTTTGCGGAGAAGAACTCCTATGGTGATACTCTTGTTGAGGACGTCATGATTCGCGATTATTTGAAAAAAAGACTTTATGCTGCTGGTGTACCACGCATAGAGATTGATCGCTTTGCAAACAGATTAAGAATCCACATCCATTGTGCTAAGCCCGGTATTGTTATCGGCAGGGGCGGATCAGAAATAGATAAGCTAAGGGCGGATCTAGAAAAGATGCTCG
>JGI24708J26588_10003432_pt1 | contig 11446 bp, 5 predicted proteins | sample BioPla1DNA2_FD_26588 | JGI IMG/M metagenome (IMG submission 26588) | reverse complement strand
ATCAGATGATGAAGCTTTAAGATATATTGAGTTTATAAATAGATTTTCAAACAACTTTAATATAGCTCAAGAGAGTATAAATAGCACCTATGAAGATATGATTGATTTCCTGTCGGATCCTGATAATAGTGGAAATGATCATCCTGATATATTAAAAATAAAGAGTTTAATTAGAAAGGTAGAAGCCACTGCAGCAAGTAGATACAGTGGTATAAAAGAGGAGAATATTCACTTTTTAGATTTGCCATTTTATAAAACAGGTAAAATTGAAAAGAAGCCTATTTCTGATAAAGATGTTGATATTATAGTTAACATTTTACAAGAAATAAAACCACATCAAATATACGCAGCTGGTGATTTACAAGACCCTCACGGTACTCACGAACTTTGCTTAAAAGCTATAACTAGAGCTCTAAATATTGTTAAGGATGAGTCTTGGACTGATGAATGTTGGGTTTGGTTATATCGTGGAACTTGGCAAGAGTGGGATATTGAAGATATTGATATGGCAGTACCTATCAGTCCTGATGAGCTTTTGAGAAAGAGAAAGGCTATTTTTAAACATCAATCTCAGAAAGATGAGCCTATTTTCTCTGGAAATGACAAGCGTGAGTTTTGGCAAAGGGCGGAGGATTGGAATAGGGAAACTGCAAATATGTATGACTATCTAGGTCTCACTGAATATGAGGCGATGGAGGCTTTTAAGAGGTATTATTTTAAGTAGGGGGAGGGAGAGTTTTTTATTATTTTTGTTTTAATTTTTCTACTTTTCCCTACACGTTCTACCCCAAACCCCTAAAGGGGCTTATTGCATATAGTTAATTTCTATTTTAAAATAAAACATTAATGATTTGAAGAATATTAAACTTCGTTTTATTTTAATGGACAATTTGGGGTTTATTTCGTACAACCCGCTACGGGGTTGATATTAAGAGACTATTAGCCCCATAATGAATTATGGGGTTAATAACATATAACACCATTCGGTGTTGATGTACATAACGTATTTTTTGTATAGTTCAATTTTACGTATTGAAAATCACCCCCTCGCCAGAGGCGAGGCGAAGTGGGTTGAATATGATAAATCAGATATATGTCTTGTCCTGAAATAGGTTTACACAAAATTTTAGTAAAATGAATGATAAAAGTACAGCTATTTTAGGCCGTCGAGTAAATCGAACTGTTTTTTTAACAGATGAAGAAAAACTTTTTGTTATTAATAAGTATTTAAACAGTAATGAGACCAAACAGGATATATCTATGCGCTATCTTGGACAAAATAATCATGGTCAAATTTTAAGGTGGATGAGAGAGTTTGGCATTGTTGATAAGTGTGATAAAACACTTATATTTGCTAATATGAAAAAGAATAAATCTACTCTTAATGAGAAGTCAGAAGATTTAAGTGTTGATAAGCTTCAAAAACGCATTAAAGAACTTGAGAAACAAGTTCATATTTCTGAAACCAAAGCTTTTGCTTATTCTAAAATGATTGATATTGCAGAAAAGGAACTTAAAATCAATATCAGAAAAAAGTCAAATACCAAACCATCGAAGAAGTAAGAGAATGTAGTAAGGGTATAAGTTTAGCCACCTTATGCTCATGGTTTGGTATTACACGTCAGGCTTATTATAACCATAAATCTTTTGTAGCACAAACAATTACAGAGAATACCATAATTATTGAAATGGTTAACAATTTGCGCAAAAGACATCCTCGTATGGGATGTAGAAAACTATACGCTACATTGAAAGATGAATTTATAGCGCATAATATAAAAATTGGTAGAGACCGTTTTATTGATTTATTAAGAGAAAGTAATTTATTAATAAAACCAAGAAAGAAATATCATCAAACAACAAATTCAAGGCATTGGATGAGAAAATATTCAAATTTAATAAAAGACGTAGAGCCTTTGGGTCCTAATCATATAATTGTTAGCGATATAACATATTGGAAAACAAAAAATAAGCATTTATATATAAGCTTTGTTACTGATGTTTACTCTAAAATGATTTTAGGAGCAAATGTTGGCGATACTTTAGAGTCGATAGAGACTGTTAAAGCATTAAAGCAAGCATTGAAAAGCATTACACCTCAATCTTTTGAGATGATACATCATTCTGATAGAGGCGTACAATATTGTAGTTCTAAATATGTTAATTTATTAAAGAAACACAATATTAAAATATCAATGACAGAAGGTAGTGATCCGTTAGATAACTCCATTGCAGAGCGAATAAATGGCATAATTAAAGGTGAGTATTTGTATGATTATGAAGTTAAGTCGCTTGATGAAGCAAGAAAGATATTAAACTCTGTAGTTAAATTATATAATAATGAGAGACCACATTCAAGCTTAAACTATATGAAGCCCAGAGATGTGCACTTTGGAAAGCTTGATAGAGAAATAAAAAAGATGTGGAAAACCTATTATAAAAAACAAGATGTTTTCTAAAGAGTTTTTTTAGGCATACCTAAAGAATTGATTTAATTATAAAAAAGACTCACAGAAAAGTCTAATGAGTCTTTTAAATCAAATCTTATCAACATATTCCTGATTAGTTGCTCTCCAGCAGAGCTAATTTCCGCTTCTGTTGATAAAGTAAATGTAATGTTATTTTAGGACAAAGAAAAAAATGTATATTTGTTTTAGGATTATAAGAAAAATTAGTATAAATATGTAAACTTTTTTCAGGACGGGTCAATATATCAAGATGTTAATCTGGTTCTGGATGTCCCAATGCGGAGCTCAAGCGTCAATGTAGTGGCACCCGCAAGGAATGTCAAATAAGATAGGTCAAAAACATTTTGTATATTTAGAATAATTTTGAATGATAGTAAACATTATTATCATAAAAGCACTTTTATATATATTAAATATAGAGGTTTAATTTAACGGATGCATACGTGGGAGTGTCGTACGTAGACAACCGTTTATATAAATTATTTTAATTATGGAATATAGAGTTGAGCAAGATTCGATGGGTGAAGTAAAAGTACCCGTTGATAAATATTGGGGAGCACAAACACAAAGGTCAATTAATAACTTTAAAATTGGCGAAGCTGCCTCAATGCCTAAAGAGATAATTCAAGCTTTTGGTTATTTAAAAAAAGCTGCAGCTATAACAAATAATAAGTTAGGCTCTCTTGAAGAAGAGAAGTGTGATTTAATTTCGAAAGTGTGTGAAGAGATAATTGAAGGTGAATTATATGATCATTTTCCTTTAGTTATTTGGCAAACTGGCTCGGGAACACAGTCAAATATGAATTGCAATGAGGTGATATCGAATAGAAGTCACGTTTTGCAAGGAAATAAACTAGGAGAAGGTAAGCCAGTGGTTCACCCGAATGATGATGTTAATCGTTCACAATCGTCGAATGATACATTTCCAACAGCGATGCACATTGCAGCGTATAAAAAAATTATAGAACATACAATTCCTGCTATTTCTCTGTTAAGAGATACTTTGCAACAGAAATCAAACGAGATGATGGATGTTGTAAAAATTGGAAGAACTCACTTGATGGATGCCACGCCGCTAACATTAGGGCAAGAATTTTCTGGATTTGTAGCACAGTTAGATTTTGGATTAACAGCTCTTAGAAATTCATTACCTCATCTTTCAGAGTTAGCCCTTGGTGGGACAGCCGTAGGTACGGGATTGAATACCCCAAAAGGATATTCAGAAGCTGTTGCTAAAGAGATTGCGAATTTAACTGGACTACCTTTTGTTACTGCCAAAAATAAATTTGAAGCACTTGCTGCACACGATGCTATTGTTGAATCGCATAATGCATTGAAACAGCTTGCAGTAAGTTTGATGAAAATTGCAAATGATATAAGATTATTAGCTTCAGGTCCACGCTCAGGAATTGGAGAGATTTTAATTCCTGAAAATGAGCCAGGTTCATCAATTATGCCTGGTAAAGTTAATCCTACACAAGCTGAGGCTCTTACGATGGTGTGTGCTCAAGTGATGGGTAATGATACTACAATTGCAGTTTCTGGAATGAATGGACATTTTCAACTAAATGTTTTTAAACCTGTAATGATAAATGCATTTTTACAATCTGCAGCACTTCTTGCTGATGCCTGTGTCTCATTTAATGATAATTGTGCGGTTGGCATTGAGCCGAATCATTCTCAAATTGATGAACATCTGAATAATTCATTAATGCTTGTTACAGCTTTAAATACACATATTGGCTATGATAATGCTGCAAAAATTGCGAAAAAAGCTTATGCAGAAAATAGCACATTAAAAGAGGCTGCAATAGAGTTGGGATTATTAACTGCTGAGCAATTTGATCAATGGGTTGTGCCTAAAGATATGACAGGTTTGTAAAGAGAGATTTTTGAGAAAATAGAGACAGGCCGTTTAAAGAAGAGAGACAAATGGTTTAGGAACAGAGACAGACTGCCGTCTGTCTCTGCCAATCTTAATATTTTTAAATTAAATTACATATAAAACTCAACATAATTAGTTATTTATGTTTATATTTAAAGTTGCAATACTTTTTAAACAATTTTTGAATAAAATTCTGTATGGACTTAAACAAAATTAAACTAAATATTCTTGGTCTTTCATATTCTCAAACACAGTCTGGAGCATACGCATTAGTGCTTGCAGAAGAAGATGGTGAAAGACGTATCCCGATAATAATTGGTGGAGTTGAAGCTCAATCCATAGCTATAAAACTTGAAGGTTTAGAGCCACCTCGCCCACTGACTCACGATTTATTCTTAAATTTTGCTCAATCATTCGATATTAAATTAAAAGAGGTTCTAATTTATCGACTTGAAGAAGGGATATTTTTCTCAGAATTAGTATGCCAAAAAGGTGATGAAAAAGAGATAAGAATTGACTCACGTACATCAGATGCTGTGGCACTTGCCATTAGATTTAATGCTCCGATATACATATCTGAGGAGATTATGAAAAAAGCTGGAATTGTTTTAGATATTGATGACTCTAAGAAAGATGAACCTATTGTGGCAGAATCTGCAAGTTCAAAAAAGAGAACTAAAAGCGACTTTGAATCAAAAAGTATGGAGGAACTTAGTAATCTTTTAAATGATGCAATTGAGGCAGAGAACTATGAAAAAGCTTCAAAAATTAGAGATGAAATTCAACGCCGACAAAAATAGATTTTTATGAGAAAATTTATTGCCATACTTTCACTTTTAATTCTTGTTACAACCTCACTTTTGTCACAAGAGATAACCTCAACAGCAAGCAAAATCATAATTAGCGAAGGGATAACAATCTTTGGGGTTTTAAAAGGACTGTTGGGAATGGCAATAATAATTGGGGTTTCTTGGATTTTTTCAATTAACAGAAAAGCTATAAATTGGAGTGTAGTTTTTAAAGGCTTGGCATTACAGATTATATTAGCATTCAGCATCTTATACATCCCTTTTGTGCAAGGGTTATTTGAAATTGTAGGTAAGATGTTTGTTAAGATATTAAGTTTTACCGAAGCTGGAACAGAATTTCTATTTAAAAGTATGGTTTCTGGTGAGATAGAATCATCTCTTCTTACATTTGCAATTACAATATTACCCACTATTATATTCTTTTCTGCGCTGACTAGTGTCCTTTTCTATTTTGGAATTATTCAAAAAGTAGTTTATATTCTTGCTTTGGGAATGACCAAACTACTGCGTTTATCTGGTGCTGAAAGTCTTTCTGTTGCTGGGAATATATTTCTTGGACAAACAGAATCGCCGTTAATGATTAAGCCATATTTGGAAAAAATGAATAAATCTGAAATTCTGCTTGTTATGGCTGGTGGTATGGCAACATTAGCTGGTGGAGTTTTGGCAGTTTATATAAAAGTATTGGGCGGTGGTGACCCTGTTCAGGAGTTAATTTATGCAAAACATCTACTTGCTGCATCAATTATGGCCGCACCAGGGGTGGTTGTTATTGCAAAAATACTTATTCCACAAACAGAAAATATTGAAAAGAGTGTGGAAGTTACCAAAGAGAAAATTGGAAAAAATGTTTTAGATGCAATTTCTAATGGAACAACTGAAGGTATAAAACTGGCTGTAAATGTTGCTGGTATGCTACTTGTGTTTATTGCATTTATTGCAATGTTCAATTTTATTGCACTAAAAATTGGTGATTGGACAGGTTTGAATGCTACAATTGCAAACTTTACAAATGGACAATATAACGAACTTTCGCTGCAATTTATTTTAGGATATGCTCTATCACCTTTTATGTGGTTAATTGGTGTTCCTGCACAAGATATAGATTTGGTTGGTCGTGTATTAGGTGAAAAACTTATAATGACTGAGTTTATAGGTTATGTGAGTTTAGGCGAATTGAAAGAAGTAGGTGCATTTACTTATCAAAAGTCTATAATTATGGGAACATACATACTCTGCGGCTTTGCAAATTTTGCTTCTATCGGAATTCAAATTGGCGGCATTGGTTCTTTAGTACCAACAAAGCGAGTGCAACTAGCTGAGCTAGGGATGAAAGCTCTATTGGCGGGAACTTTGGCGTCACTGCTTTCTGCTACAATTATTGGGATGATTTTGGGGTGACTTTTTACAAATTATCATAAAAACTCATAGCTTTATCTCAAACGATAAAAAAGTTGACTTGTATAAAAAACTCTTAAAAAAATATTCTTAATCACAGAGGAGCGATTTTTACTGTTTACATCTTATCCTCTCTTTCAAAATATAGCTCAGGTAGAACAACTTTAATTTCTTTATCAGAATTTTCATTTTTCCAATAAACAATAAAGTTTACCGTTGCATTTTTTAATATGTAATTATTGTCTTTTTTACCATCAATTTGATTTGCAAATTGTCTTGAAAACCTCAAGATTGACCTGCCATTTTTATCAAAACATTCGTTTCCTCTTATTGTTAACACGTCACCACTTATGAGTTGTGAAACTAAGTCCTGTCGATTTGTAAAATAGTCTAGCCATACGTCTTTCATAGATAGATGCATTGCTAAACTTTTTGGCTGAAGATGCTCTTTTTGATTAAAAACTAATTCTAAATTATCAGTTCTAAAATTATCAAAAAAGTTAGAATTGAGATGAATAGTTAAATTGTTTTTTGCTCTAGTCATACCGACATAAAGTTGTCGTTTTTTCTCATCGATATGATACTTAAAGTTTTCGAGCATTATAAAAACATTATCAAACTCTTTTCCTTTTGCTTTGTGAATTGTTGAAACAAAAATTGTCTCACCATTTTCATTAAAAAAATCTTCCAACTTAGATTCACGAATAAAAACGTCCAAATCTGACTTATATTTTCTACTCGGATTTGTTATTTCAAAGTCATTGATAATATTCAAACAAACTTCTAATTTAGAGCTATTACGATATCTTATAGTCAGTTCTTTTTTTGCTTTTTTCCAAACCTCATTACTTATCGTGCGTGCATCTTCATACAAATTTACTTGATTTATGAAAAATCTTAATTCGTCAAGATTATATAGATTAAAGCCATCATTTGATTGAATTAATTTTGCTTGAACATTGTTTCTTATAAGCAACCCGGTGATTTGAAGTGCCTCTTCATTTGTTTTTGTTAACACACACGTTGTTCCTGAAAGGCCGACTGACAGAATGTTTTGGACAAGTGGCTCAATAAGGTTTCCATTTTTATGACTTACTATTCTTAATAAACCATTATCTCTTTGCTTTGCAATAATTGGTGTTTGTTTTAAGCGATTTGGAATTAGCTTTACAAATTGATTTGTAAAATCTATAAGATTGCTTTTACTTCTATAATTTTCAACCAGCTCGTATTTCACAGCATTATTAACACGAATAAATTCTTCAAGATATTTTGAACTTGCACCTCTAAATTCATAAATATTTTGGTCGTCATCACCAACGGCAATAACTCTCATCTCTTCATTTTTCTCCATCAACGATTTTACAAGCTCAAACTCATCTTTTTCCATATCTTGAGCCTCGTCAATCACCAATACGGTTTTTGTTATTCGGCTTTCCTCAACATCATTATTTCTAATTTTATCAATGGCTACTTTTAAAATATCCTCCGACTTTTCCAGACTTCCAATTTTGCCCAACAAATCAAAACAGTAAGAATGGAATGTTTTTATTTCAATAAAATTAGCAGCATTTCCAATTAAGTTTATCAACCTCTTTTTGAATTCAGTTGCTGCAGCTCGTGAGAATGTAAGCATAAGCAATTGCTCAGATTTTACATCTTCCATCGAAAGCAATGATGCAAGTTTATGTACCAACACTCTCGTTTTTCCACTTCCTGGACCAGCTGCAACGACAATGTGTTTTGTTTCATTGTCATTTATGATTTTTAATTGTGAGGGTGAAAGTTCTCCAAAAAGCTGAGCAAACTTTGCAGGTGTTATATTTCTTTTAATTTCATTTTGACGACTACCTGGAAAATATTTATTTAAAAAAGATGAATAATTTAATTGAAAATAATCTTCAACAAATTGTAAAGCATTTTTATAATCTTTTATCATCCTATCTGCATATTCGCCAACTATATGAATTTGCTGTACTTTACTTTCATAGAACTGATTTAGTTTTTGATAATCATCTTTAGTATATCTTTTTTTATTATCTTTCTCTGTACGCTCGATTGTTAAACGATTATAGGTGACAAGAAAACCTCCCTCAATTTTTATAGCTTCAATTCTTGACAAATAAAATAGTGCATCCTCAATGTCATTAATATCAATTTTTAGTTTGAATAAATTCGAACTTCTTTCATATTCTGCTTTTAGTTCGTGCACAGAAAACTCTACTAACACCTCATCTTTTGATGCATCTTCTAACGAGATACTTTTATTGCTCCTATCATAGAGAAATTCAACAATAAACCTTGCTAACTCATAGCGTTTTTCCAATTTCTCTTTAAGCAATTCAGTTGAGAACAACGAAATAATGGATATGTGATTTTTGGAATCTGATCTTTTCCGTTTTATCCAATTTTTAATTGCCCAAAAATTAATAACAATTTTTATTTTATTAGTACTTATATCATTAAGTCCCTGTATCTCTGCTTCTTCATTTAGCTCTTTTATATGAAATATTTTTTCCTCTTGGTCAATAAATGGAAGCAAAAAGTTCTCTACTTTACTATATGACTCAACGATATTGAGTGAACGATTCTTATTTTCACCTTTTTTGATAAATGCTGTTAAATCTTTAGCATCAGCCAAAATGTTTTCTTCTCGCAAAAGATTTATAATATTTATCACTTCACCTTTTACAATACCCAAATGGTCGCTAATGTAATCCACCCTTGATTCTGCTGGCTCATCTGTTGTATGTTTTCTACTTTTACTTGAAAAAAGTTTTTTGATAATTCTAATTGCTTGAACTTTCTGTTTTTCTCCAAATTTCTTAGACAAATTTATTTTTTCAATAGCCTCTTGTGCATTTTTTGAAAGAATACTATTCGCAAATACTCTTGGCATATTTTGTCCTCGCTTCAAATATCCCGCATCTTCTAATGCAGCAATTGCAGTTGTTACACGTGTTTCTATTTCTACAACATTTTCATCCCATCCTGCTTTTCTTGCTATTTCTAATGCAGAATTAGAAACTGTTGAACGAAAACGCGTTATCTCTTTTATGGCTCGCCAAACTTGTTGAATTTCCTTAATTGAAAGTTTTGTTTGATTCAATAAAATAAAGTGCTTGCTTAAATCTTCCTCATTAAACAACACAAAACAATCGGCTGAAATATTTTCATCACGTCCTGCCCTTCCTGCTTCTTGGACATAATTTTCTAATGAATCAGAAATTTCAAAATGGATAACCATTCCAACATCTTTTTTATCAACACCCATCCCAAAAGCTGATGTGGCAACCATAATTTGAGTATCGCCATTGATAAACGAATCTTGATTTTCAGATTTTTTTTGTTTATCCATTTTTCCGTGATAAGGCTTTGCACTAAAACCATCTTCAGATAGTCTTGCAGCAAGTTGGTATGCTTTACGTGTTCTTGAGACATAAATTATCGTCGGACAGTTCTTCTCTTCAATCAAATCTCTAACAGTTTGATATTTCTCTTCCTCATCATCTTTTCTATAAACTCTGTATTGAAGATTTGTTCGTGATGCTTTTGAGCTGAATAATTCTAGATTTAGAGATAGTTTTTCTTTGAAATAATTTCGTATATCTTCAATTACTTTTAGCTTTGCCGTAGCAGTAAAGCAGGAAACAGGAATTCCATCTTCTAAGTTTTTCTTTTCTTGTATAGATTTTATAAAATCTCCAATATATAAATAATCAACTCTAAAATCTTGCCCCCACGAAGAGAAACAGTGCGCTTCATCAATCACAAAACGAGATATTTTTCTTCCTAGAACCAACCTTTCAATAGTTTTTGAACGTAAAGATTCAGGAGAGATATAGAGAATTGAAGCTGAACCATCTTCAACTCTTTTAAAACATTTTGCCCTTTCAATTGGGTCAAGCAGACCATTTATTGTAACAGCATCTGTTATTCCATTTTTTTCAAGATTGTCAACTTGATCTTTCATCAATGATTGTAAAGGCGAAATAACAATTGTGAGGCCTCTTGAAGTCTCCCCACTAATCAAGGCTGGAATTTGGAATGTAATGGATTTTCCTCCTCCCGTTGGAAAAACAGCAATTATTGATTTGTTGTTAATAGCAGCTTTCACAGCTTTTTCTTGTAATGGTTCACCACCATAAGTTCTAAAGGAATCATATCCAAAAAATCGTTTTAATCCTTTATGAGCATCTAACACGCTGTTGCAATAGTTGCAACCTCTAATACAAGGCATGCTTCGTAATAGAAACATTATTCTTTCTACATCGGGATAATTTCTCAATACCCACGGTGGAGTTATGGAGTATATTTTATCATTTTTTACAAAAGAATCTATCAGCGATAAGCAGTAAGCAAGCTCAATAGGATTTTCAAAAATAAGTTTTCTCAAATCAGCTTGTTCACAGATTTCATTTTTGAATTTTGTTTGTATTAAGCTTTCTATATCCGAACTTGAGCTTGTATACTCTACAAAACGAAAAAATGCATAAAACTCCTTTTTGTCGTTTAATAATAGATAAAAAATTTGTTTGAGAGTATCGTCTAAATGCTTAAAAGAGGCTACTTCATCATTAAACAAATCCTTTGTTTTAATTGAATCATTTAAAGGATTATTCCTCTCTTCGGTTTGTAATTTATCATCTTTCAAAAGCGAATGATAAGGTTTAGTTGGAAAAAGCAATGGCGAAAGAAACAATGTGTCAATTATGTTTGAAGAACTTACGCCTGCCTCTTTAAGGGCACTTCCAATGTATATTAAATCGTGGTTTAAGATATTATGTCCACAAATAAATTGAGAACCTTTTACAAACTGTACAAATTCGGACACCGAAGGTTTATGAAATATGCTTCCATTATCCTTAACACTTCCAATGTCGAGT
>JGI24708J26588_10003430_pt1 | contig 11452 bp, 11 predicted proteins | sample BioPla1DNA2_FD_26588 | JGI IMG/M metagenome (IMG submission 26588) | reverse complement strand
TGTTCCTTCATAAGCTCTCTATAGCGTTTCTGATCATTAACTACATTAGGATCCATTAGTTCATTTTCAATCTCTTTATATCTTATTAGAATATCTTCCAAACGATCAAACATAGGTTTTCCTCCATTAATCTTCAAATACAAGACTACCATGTACCACTCTGTCAAGGCCACNATAGTCCTTCTTAACATATATCTCAGTAAATCCACTATCTTCCAACATTCTTGATAAGGCCTCTCCTTGGTCGTAGCCAATCTCAAAAAAAACATGACCTCCAGGATTAAGATAAGTCTTTAATTCTTTAATTATCCTTTGGTAAATTAAAAGGCCGTCCTCACCACCATCCAGTGCTAATCTTGGTTCGTGTTCTCCTACTTCAGGCATTAAAGACAATATGTCTACTGATTTTATATAAGGTGGATTAGATACAATAATATCAAATCTCCCTTCTATTTTCTCAAACAAATCGCTTTCTTTAAATGTAAGGTCAACATTTAACTTTTTTGCATTTCTTTTTGCTATATGCAAGGCTTTCTTAGATATATCCGAACCAACACCATTCTTAATATTCCCAAGTTTGGCAAGAGATATAATAATACATCCCGATCCGGTACATAAGTCCAAAACCGATTTATTCTCACAAATCCCCAAGATTTCTTCCACAAGAATCTCTGTGTCCTGTCTTGGAATTAAGACATTTTCATCAACTTCAAACTCAAGACCCATGAACTCCTGAGTTCCTGTAATATACTGAAGGGGAATATGTCTTGCACGCTTATTAATCAAATCATTATATAATAAAGCTTTATCCCTGGGACTTTCTTGGTTTTCACGTAAGAAAAAATCTGATCTAGTCATTCCAAAAACATGGGCTAACAGATACCATGCATCTAGCTTGGCATCCGCTATCCCATTATCATTAAGAATCTCTTGTGCAGATAGCAATAATTCCTTATAAGTACTCATATTATTAATCAAAGCCCTCCATCTTTAAGGCAACTAATCTTCCTCATCGAAATCAAGATATTTATCAAGGGCACGTAAGATTTCATCATCTTCCTCTTCATAACGATTCTTAGGGCTTGCAATTCGAATTTCTTTTGCAGCCGCATATTCGCTTTTAGCCAATTCCTTATCTTTTAGAGAAGTATCTTTTTTTACTCTCTTAGATTTCTTTGTCTCATTAACTGTCTTTGTTTCTGCTTTAATAGTAGTCTCAGCAGATTTCGCCTGAACCACTTCCTTAGTTTCTTCATCTTGGGTCAAAAATGCCTTCCAGTCAAATACCGCCTCAACAGATTGGATTGCAACCTCTATCATATCATCATCCGGTTCCTTGGTTGTTAGTGACTGCATCCATAATCCTGGCTTACTTAAGATATTAACCAATATATTATTTGTACTTCCTGCCAGACGTATGAACTCATAGGATATACCTGCAATTAAAGGAACTAATAAAACTCTAGAAACCACTCTTGAGTAAAGAGTCTCTGGTCTTATTATCACAAAAAATATTAAACTTATTATCATAACATACAACATAAAGCTTGTTCCACAGCGCTTATGGGTCTTTGATTGCCATTTAACATTCTCTAGAGTAAGCTCAAAACCATTCTCAAGGCAATTAATAGTCTTATGTTCAGCACCGTGATACATAAACATTCTTTTGATTTCCTTCATCCTTGTGGCCAGCAAAATATAACCTATAAAAATCATAATTCTTAAGATACTCTCAAATAAATATAATAGGAAGGCACTATCAATCCATTTAGTAAAAAGCTCTGATATTAGCACAGGAAGAACCATAAATAAAAATATAGATAAAGCAAGAGATGCAATAACTGCAAAAAACATAAGTAGTGAACCTGCTTTATCAGATTCCTCTTTTTTGGTCTTTTTCTCCTCTTCTTCCTCTTCAATAAAGCTAGATGTGAAGCTTAAAACCTTCATACCTATTACCATAGAATCAACAAATGACAGCACTCCTCTAAATACAGGTAACTTAAATAACTTCACCTTATCTGAAAAGCTCTTATATTGTTTTTTCTCTACAACTATCTCATTATCTGGCTTACGAACTGCTACAGCGTAGTGATCCTTATTCTTCATCATTACACCTTCAATAGCAGCCATTCCTCCAATTCCGGATGGTTTCATTTTTATCCCAATCCTTTCGTGTAATTTGTTAGAATTTTCATCCTTCATTATAACACAAGTGTATAAATTTTTACATCTATTGTTTTTGCTAATATTATGAATTTAAAAATAGGCTGAGGAAATAAACCTCAACCCAATTTTTAATGCTCTATAAAGTACTCTATTTGTCCTGATCAATACCATATCTACGATTAAACTTCTCAATCGCTCCACGAGCCTTAGCAGCTTTTTGCTGACCAGTATAAAACGAATGACATTTTGAACAAATCTCAACACGGATGTCTTCCTTAGTTGATCCGGTTACAAACTCATTCCCACAGTTGCAAGCTACCTTTGCCTGAAAATAATTGGGATGGATATCTGTCTTCATAATTTCACCTCTTCACTACGAACTAATTATAATTGGCCTAATATTATTTTAATAATATTTCCAACTTTATAAACAGCTTACTAATTATATCATAGCTTTTTTATCATTGCAATACCTAAAAAACGATTTTTGTCTTCTTAATTATTTGAATAAATTCTTCATTGGTTTTTGTTTTAATAAACATATCTAAAATTCTCTCTAAAGCTTCTTCTGATTTCATACCACTTAAAGCCTTTCTCATTAGGTATGTAGCTTCAAGTTCCGGTTGATTTAGTAGTAAATCTTCTCTTCTGGTACTGGACTTTTGTAAATCAATTGCAGGAAAGATTCGCTTCTCTGATAAGTTTCTATCAAGAACTAATTCCATATTACCTGTTCCCTTAAACTCTTCAAATACCACATCATCCATACGGCTCCCTGTATCTACAAGTGCAGTGGCAAGAATTGTTAAGCTACCACCTTCTCGCATATTCCTTGCAGCACCAAAAAATCTCTTGGGCATATATAAAGCAGCAGGATCAAGTCCCCCTGATAATGTCCTACCACTAGGTTGTATAGTAAGATTATAAGCTCTAGCTAGTCTTGTAATACTATCTAGTAATATAATAACATCTTGTTTGTGCTCAACTAGACGTTTTGCCCTTTCAATCACCATCTCTGATACCCTTTTATGATTCTCAGGCATCTCATCAAAGGTTGAATAGATTACTTCTACATGCTCTCCCTCAATGGACTCTTTAATATCTGTTACTTCCTCAGGTCTTTCATCTATTAGAAGGATTATTAATCTCATCTCAGGATGATTTCGTGTTACAGCCTTAGCAATTTGCTTTAGCAATGTTGTTTTACCGGTTTTGGGTTGTGATACAATCATACCCCTTTGACCCTTACCTATAGGGGAAATTAAATCCACCATCCTCATAGCAACACCAGCACCTGCCGTCTCCAAATGTATACGTTCATTTGGAAAAATCGGTGTTAAATCCTCGAATTTAGGCCTTTTTTGTGCCTCGTTTGGATGAAAACCATTTACAGATTTAATAAATAAAAGTGCTGAAAACTTTTCACTTTGACTTTTAATTCTAGTATTTCCCGATACTATATCACCGGTTTGCAGGTTGAACCTTCTAATCTGAGCAGGAGATACATATACATCATTCTCTCCGGGAAGATAGTTATCACATCTTATAAAACCATATCCATCCGGTAGTACTTCAAGAATCCCTTCTTTAGTCTCACCACTATCGAGCTGTTCGATTTCAGAATGCTTCGAATGTCTCCTGTCTTCTTTTTGTGTACTATGAGTAATTTCAGGACTAGCAATTTCAGAACTAGTCTTTTCTTCACTAGTTTCCTTTAAATCAAAATTAATTAACGCTTCAATTAACTCACTTTTTTTCAATGAAGTAATATTCTTCATTCCTTTTTCTTTTGCATGCTCTCGCAATTTAACAAGAGTCATAGAATTATACTGATTATCCATAAATTCAGCTCCTTTGATTATTTATTGGATTCTTTGTTTGGATTGGAATTTGGAGAAGATATGAAATAGAAAATACGCGAAGGACAGCTTAACGCATTTGTATTATTCCATTATACACTATTTTTTATATATTGTAAATTATTTTCAAGTTTATCATTATATGTATCACTTGCATTCATATCTTTCTGGTGCTATTATTACTATAATTAATCAAGATATTCCAATATTGGTTATAAGTTACTCTTACATGGTTATGGGGAAAGGTTAAGAAGATTTATGTCAGATTATAAATTTAGCAAAACATTTTGGGATGGTAAACGATACCACTCCTTAGATTATGAACTTAAAAAAACATTCGGTATGAAATTATACAAGCTTTCCCTTAACGGTGGTATGACTTGCCCCAACAGAGACGGCACTCTAGATACTAGGGGATGCATTTTTTGTAGCAATGGTGGTTCTGGGGATTTTGCCTCACCTGCTTATTTATCAATTACAGACCAGATTGAAGATGCCAAGAATCTAGTAAGTAAAAAAATCCCCTCAAACAAAAAGGTTAAATATATTGCTTATTTTCAGGCCTTTACTAATACCTATGGTCCGATAGACTATCTTGAAAGGATCTTTAAAGAAGCTATAGAACATCCTGATATTGCTGTTCTTTCTATTGCCACCAGGCCTGATTGTCTTGATGATGATGTTATTGACTTATTAAAAGAACTTAATTCTATAAAACCCGTATGGATAGAACTGGGCTTACAAACAATTCATGAAGATAGTGCAAAATGGATCCGCCGTGGATATGAGCTTTCTGTCTTTGAGGATGCCACAAGAAAACTTAAAACAATAGGTGTTAATGTAATTGTCCATACCATTCTCGGCTTGCCAAATGAAGCAAAAAGTGATATGTTAAAGACTATGAGATATATTGGCAATCTTTTCACATTAGGACTTGTTGCAGGAGTAAAACTCCAACTTCTTCATATCCTTAAAGGAACCCAGCTGGGACAACTTTACATGAATAAGGAAATTTCATTTAATCTATCTATGAATGATTATATAGACCTTGTGATCACCTGTCTAGAACACCTGCCTAGAGAACTGGTAATTCATCGTGTTACTGGTGATGGCCCTAAAAAATTACTACTTGCCCCTCTATGGAGCAGTAATAAGAGATTAGTATTAAACACCCTTCATCGAACCATGAAAGAAACAGATTCCTGGCAGGGAAAACACTATACCTAAGGAGGAATTTTATGCCGTCAGATGCTTTTTTATTATACAAATTAATGATTCTTTATATATTAAGTAAGGTTAATTTTCCTTTAACCAACGGGCAGTTAACAGCCTTCATTCTAGAAAAAGAATACACCAATTATTTTAATATTCAACGAACTATTTCAGAATTACTAGATGACGAATTTATTGAAGTAAAAACAATACGCAATAGTTCCCTATATAAAATAACCGATAGCGGAAGAGAAACTCTACTCTTTTTTGACAATAAGATTTCATCAGGAATCAAAGAAGATATCAACCAATATCTTACAGAGAATAAGTATGAGCTACAAGAAGAAGTCTCTTCTCCTGCTGATTATGTCAATGTAAAAAAGGGGGAGTTCTCAGTTAAGCTAAGTGTAATTGAAAGGGGCNCCCATATTATTGATTTAACCTTAAGCGTACCAACAGAAGAAGAAGCCATATCCATGTGTAATAACTGGAAGGAAAAAANTTCCGATGTATATGCTTATCTAATGTCCTTACTGCTAGAAGACTAAGGTTATAGTTGACAAATACCTTTAATATAATCCCAGATTTCATCTTTCCCCTGCTTGCTTAATGACGAGAAGGGGAATATTTTTGTCTCAGGGCCAGCTCCAAGTCCTTCTCTTATCATCTTTATATGCTTTTGTATCTGGCTTCTTTTTAACTTATCTTGTTTGGTGGCCACTATAACGGGGTTGAAGCCATGATATACTATCCATTCATACATAATTTTATCATTATTAGAAGGTTCATGTCTTATATCAATTAATAAGAAGACTTGCTTTAGCTGTTTTGAGCTTGTCAGGTAACCTTCTACCATCTTGCCCCATTTCTCCCTTATAGATTCTGAAGTCTTGGCATAGCCATAACCTGGTAGATCAACAAAATATAAAGCATCATTAACATTATAATAATTAATGGTCTGAGTTTTACCGGGCTGTGAAGAAGTTCTAGCTAAAGCCTTTCTATTTATAAGAGAATTTATTAGGGATGATTTTCCTACATTTGATTTACCTGCAAAGGCCACTTCTGGTTTATCATTCTCTGGTAGGGAACTGGTGATACCGCATACTGTCTCAAGACTTACATCCTTTATTACCATAGTATACCTCCTTTCATACTAACTAAAATAATAGAAAATGAGTAACCCAGGTTCTCTTAAGAGAACCCGATCACCCACTTATTTGTCTTTATTAAATTAACTAGGCAATTTCACCCTTACTCTTTTTTGTAGATCTTTTTAAGGTTGGTTTTTTAACCAGCCCATCTTCAGAAAGAACAAGCTTTGGTTCTTCCGTTCCAAGAATAACTTCCCTAGTTATTATACATTTAACAACATTAGCATTAGAAGGAATATTAAACATAGTGTCCATCATAGATGATTCCATGATAGCACGAAGTCCCCTAGCACCAATTTTTCTGTTAAAGCTTTTTTTAGCTATCTCTTCAATGGCGCCTTCGTCAAACTCCAATTCAACACCATCAAGCTCAAATAGTTTTTTATACTGTTTGGTTATAGCATTCTTTGGCTCTGTAAGAATCTTAGTAAGAGCCTCTTCATCAAGAGCGTCAAGAGCCACACTTACTGGAACACGTCCTACAAACTCAGGTATAATTCCATACTTAACTAGATCTTGGGGCATTACCTGACGGAATAATTCTCCAACATTACTCTTATTCTTTTCAGAAATTTGAGCATTAAATCCAATGGACTTTTTCCCGATTCTTGATTCTATAATCTTCTCCAGTCCATCAAAAGCTCCTCCACAGATAAACAAAATATTAGTTGTATCAATCTGTATGAACTCCTGATGAGGATGCTTTCTTCCTCCTTGAGGAGGAACTGAAGCCACTGTTCCTTCTAAAATCTTTAGTAATGCCTGCTGAACACCTTCACCTGATACATCTCTGGTAATAGAAGTGTTCTCAGATTTCCTAGTAATTTTATCAATCTCGTCAATATAAATAATTCCATACTGTGCACGCTCTATATCATAGTCTGCAGCTTGGATGATTTTAAGAAGGATATTCTCTACATCCTCACCAACATAGCCTGCCTCAGTTAATGCCGTTGCATCAGCTATAGTAAAGGGTACATTAAGAAGCTTTGCCAAAGTCTGAGCCAAATAGGTCTTTCCTGAACCTGTAGGTCCTACCATCAAGATATTACTTTTTTGAAGCTCTATATCTAAATCCTTCTCTGCCAATACTCTCTTATAATGGTTGTATACTGCTACAGATAACACTTTTTTAGCATCATCCTGTCCAATTACATGCTGATCTAAGAAGCTTTTGATTTCAGCCGGTTTCAACAGATTAATATCTGTATTTATAATTGGCTCACCATCAAATTCTTCCTCAATAATCTCGCTGCATATCTCTATACATTCGTCACAGATATATACTCCCGGTCCGGCAATTAGTTTTCTGACTTGATCCTGCGTTTTATTGCAGAAAGAACATCTCAGTTGCTTTCTGTCATCTACTTTTCCTGCCATTGCCTATTCACCTCATTCTCTCTGTCGTGCAAATGCATGGTGTCTTATCTACTAGATAATATACCATCTATAATACCGTACTCCTTAGCTTCATCTGCACTCATATAAAAGTCTCTTTCACTATCCACTTCAATAACTTCTAGTGGTTTACCTGTATTTGCTGCTAAAATATCATTAATCTTTTTCCTAGTCTTAATTATATTGTCAGCTACAATCTTAATATCGGATGCTTGGCCTCTTGCACCACCTGAAGGTTGATGAATCATAACCTCTGCATTAGGTAATGCAAAACGCTTTCCTTTTGTACCACCTGCAAGTAAGAATGCTCCCATACTAGCAGCCATACCTATACAAATTGTTGATACATCACATTTGATGTAATTCATAGTATCATATATGGCAAACCCTGCTGTTACTGATCCACCTGGACTGTTAATATAAAAATTAATATCCTTACCAGGATCTTCTGATTCTAAGAAAAGCAACTGTGCAACAATTAAACTAGCTGTTGTCTCATTTACATCTTCACCCAGGAAAATAATTCTCTCTTTTAATAACCTTGAAAATATATCGTAACTTCTTTCACCACGACTTGTCTGTTCTATGACATAAGGTACTAAGCTCATATTGTTATCCTCCTTTTTATTGATTCAATATATCTAACATTAATGCAAATTATACTTCTTTAGATTCAGCAAGCACTAAATCAACTGCTTTTTGTACTGCGATATCTGTTTTAATATTTTCTTCTTCCTTATCGCCAAGCAATTCTTTAATCTTGTCTAATTCCATATTGTACATTTTAGCCATTTCTTCTAACTCTTTATTAAATTCTTCCTCGGTAACTTCAATATTCTCGGCTTTAACAATTGCCTCAAGAACAAGTCTGCTCTGAATTCTTTTTAGAGCCTGAGGTCTTAAACTGTCAATAAACTTCTTAGCATCCATTCCTGTAAACTGGAAGTACTGTTCTAAGGATAGACCCTGATACTGCATTCTCTGTGCAAAATCATCTGCCATCTGCCTAACTTGCTCTTCAACCATAGGCTCAGGAATATCCATTGTAGCATTTTCTATGATTTTATCAACAATTTCATTTTCCTTAGCTGTCTTTAACTCTTTTTCTTTATTTTCCTTTATTGTAGCCTTAACATTTTCCTTGTATTCATCTAAGGTGTCAAATTCAGATACGTCTTGTGCAAAGTCATCATCTAGTTCAGGAAGTTCCTTCACTTTAATCTCATGAATCTTAACCTTGAAAAGAGCAGGTTTTCCAGCTAACTCCTTAGCATGGTACTCTTCAGGGAAGGTAACATTTACTTCTACTTCTTCTCCTATCTCTTTACCAATAAGTTGATCTTCAAAATTATCAATAAAGGATTTAGAACCGATAGTTAAAGCATAACCCTCGCTCTTACCGCCTTCAAATGGCTCACCATCTACAAATCCTTCAAAATCAATAATAACATTATCATTATTTTGAACTGGTCTATCATCTACTGTAAGCATTCTAGAGTTCTGTTCTCTCTCTTTATCAATATTAGCCATAACCTCTTCATCTGTAACTTCAACTTCTTTTTTCTCTACTTCTATACCCTTGTAATCACCTAAGGTTACTTCAGGTTTTACAGCTACTTCAGCTGTAAAGATAAAGGCTTTTCCTCTTTCAATCTGTACCACATCAATATCTGGTCTTGATACAATATCAAGTTCACTTTCTAGTGCTGCCTTTTCATAAGCTTCTGGTATAATATCATTTGCTGCATCTTCATAAAAAATCTCTATACCATACATCTTTTCTATAATTGCTAGTGGTGCCTTTCCTTTACGAAAGCCCTGAACATTAATACTAGCTTTTTTCTTGTTATATGCTTTCTGAATGGCCTTTTCAAAATCTTCTGCAGAAGCCTCTATTGTAAGCTTTGCCATATTGTTATCTAACTTTTCAACCTGTAAACTCATTAATAATTCCTCCTTGTTTTATGTACCTTGTTTGTTTGCCGTGTCCAACATATGCCACAAGCTTACCTTACAAGTACACTATGCCTTATTTTAACAGACAATTTGACATTAGTATATTATAACATAGCAGATATGTAAATACTAGTTTATTATTTTTAGTAAATATCTCTTTAGTCACTAATGACATGCCCTTGTTCTTGTATCTTTTGGACAATTTGATTTACAACATTATTACATAGTTCCTTAGTCTTTGCTTCAGCCATAACACGAATGACAGGCTCTGTGCCACTTTCTCTAACAAGAATCCTACCATCCTTACCTAGCTCCTCTTTAAGGCGATTAATCACATCATTAACTACATGATCATCATTAACAGCTTTTTTATCTTTTACTCTTACATTAACCAAGACCTGAGGAAATACTCTTACTTCTTTGCATAACTGTGATAAGGTCATTTTACTTTCTAGCATTACTTCCATTATCTTTAATGATGTCAAGATACCATCTCCTGTAGTACCATGTTTACTAAATATAATATGCCCAGATTGCTCTCCACCAATAGAATGTCCATTTTGCATCATATTCTCATATACATATTTATCCCCAACAGCAGTTTGAACATATTCAATCCCTTTTCGCTCAAGTGCTTCATACAGTCCCATATTGGACATTATTGTAGTCACCACAGTGTTATTAGCCAGGTCCGACCTATCCTTCATGTATGCAGCACATATATACATTATAAGGTCTCCATCTATAATATTACCATTTTCATCTACTGCCAAACATCTATCTGCATCTCCGTCGTAAGCAAATCCCACATCCAAATTATTTTCTACTACAAAATTCTGCAAATCACCCATATGAGTGGATCCACAGTCCCTATTGATATTAGTTCCGTCAGGCTCACTGTTAATTACATAGGTTTTAGCTCCGATAGCATCAAATACACCTTTGGCTATAGAGGTTGCAGAACCATTTGCCAGATCAAGTCCTACCCTTTTACCTCGAAAAGATCTAGTAGCCAAGGAAATAAGATATCCTATATATCTATTTCTTCCTATAGCATAATCTACAGTTTTTCCTATGTTCTCTCTTTTTGCTAGAGGAATTGTATCTTCACCACTATCTATATATGCTTCAATAAGATCCTCTACTTCAGCCTCTATTTTACATCCGTTTCCATTTATTATCTTTAATCCGTTATCATAGTATGGATTGTGGCTGGCAGAAATCATAATACCACAATCAAATCCTTCTGTTCTAACAACATAGGATACGCTGGGGGTTGTTGTTACATGTAGCAAATATACATCTGCACCACTGGCAGTCAACCCTGCTACTAGAGAGTATTCAAACATATAACTAGACCTTCTAGTGTCCTTACCTATTACTATATTGGCCTTGTTGTTTTTGCTATAGTAGTGACCCAAAAACCTTCCTATCTTGTATGCATGGTCAACTGTCAAATCCACATTAGCTTCTCCACGAAAACCATCTGTACCAAAATATTTGCCCATAATTATGTTCCTTTCCTGCTTTTTAATCAATATATTTATATTATATATAAGTTACATTCTTCTTAACAATATATTTACGCTCTTTATTCTAACATATACTAAGGACTTTTGAAAAGTTATAAGTTAAACTTCTCTTACACAAAAGACATCACTGGAAGATCCAGTGATGTCTTTTTACTTTGTGGGCTTATGCCGA
>JGI24708J26588_10003429_pt1 | contig 11454 bp, 8 predicted proteins | sample BioPla1DNA2_FD_26588 | JGI IMG/M metagenome (IMG submission 26588) | reverse complement strand
ATGGAAAAAAGATAATAAAAAACAAACTTGTCCATTTTTAAGTTAGGAGTTTGTAGATGGCTATAGAAAGTCAACCACCAGTTTTAAGAAGAGTTCAACAACCAAACGAATTGGAAATGATTAGCACCCTTAAAGCTATACGATCAGACTTTGCTCAAAACCAACTACCAAAACATTTTGGTAGTGATAAAATACTTGAGGATGTTGTATATGGATTGGATGCCATAAAAACAATAGCTTCAGATATTTTTGACTTTCTTAGCTCATCTATAAAATCAACAGAAGCAAGAACAAGAAAATTAAGATCAGACATTGGCGGAACACATCAAAAAAGATTGGCTATAGAGCCCCCAAAAGAAACTGAACAAGAAAAACAACGAGAAAAAAAAGAGAAAAAAGAACCAAAAGAGAGAAAATCTCCATTTTCTGAATTTTTTGAAAAAATAAAAGATTCTTTTAAAGCTCCAAAAGAAATGGAAGACTCTGTTAATAGTATTGCTAGAGGAGCGTTAGGTCCATTAAATTTAGCAATTGATCCATTAATGAATTTGTTTGGAAAAGAAAATTTAACAGATTTGGTAAAGCCAACCGATGCTGATGTTAAAAAGAAAGAAGGTGGTATTTATTGGCTGTGGAAAAAAATATTTGGGAAAAAAGATAAAGGCAAAGACGATAAGAGTGGTGGTATTGGTGGTTTTTTCAGTAAAATATTTAAAGGTATGTCTTTTGGTGGAATTGGAGCAAAAATACTTAAAAAACTAAAACCAGAATTGTTTGCAAAAATATCTGGCGGATTAAAAAATTTGTTTACGTTTATCTTTAAAGGAAATTTATTTGAAAACATTGGAAATCTTTTGGCTAAAAAATTCCCAAGTTTAATAGGTAAAAAGTTTGTATCAGTGTTCTCCAAAGCTGGTCCAATAGCCATGATTGTTGGCGGGCTTGCAATGGCGGTTAAAGATGGAATAAAAGGATTGACTCAAGGTTGGAAAACTTCAAAAGTATCAAACTTTGTAGGAAGTTTTTTAGGTAGTGTAGATAAAGGCATTAAAGGCGCATTTAAAAATATGGGGAAATGGGCTTTAATTGGAGCTGGTGTCGGCTCGTTCATTCCCGTTGTTGGTACAGCTTTAGGTGGAATTTTAGGTGCTGTAGTTGGTGGAATTTTAGGCTTTATAGGTGGCGAAAACATAGCTAAAGCTTTTGATGCTGTAGGTGCTTTTGTTAATAAGTGGATTGTACAGCCAATAGTAACGTTTTTTAAATTTATTGGTGGTAAGATAAACGAATATGTTATACAGCCAGTTGCTGGATTTTTCAAAATGATTGGAAATTTTGTTTATGAAAAAGTTATAGAGCCTGTGGTTGCTTTCGTTTCTCCAATTATTGAAAAAGTTGTTGGTGCATTTCAATGGTTTGGTAGATGGTTTTATAAGTTTTTTATGCTGAAAGAAATTGGAGAAGTTTTTGCAAAAATGTTTAAAAAATTTAAAGGTATACCATCTTGGATTAAAGACAGTATCCTGTCTCCTATAGGAAACTTTTTTAAAAAAGCTGTTAGTGGACTTTCTTCAGGGCTCAAATGGATTTCAGATAAAGTGCTGGCTCCGATTGGAGAATTTTTTCAAAAAGCGTGGGATGCTCTTAGAGATTCTCCAACGTGGGTTAAAGATAATGTATTGCTTCCAATCGCAGATTTTTTTAAAGGAATATTCAATAAAGCTTTTGATGGTTTAGTTTGGATTAAAGAAAATATTTTAGCCCCAGTTGGTACGTTTTTTGGAAATTTATTTACAACAATTGCAGAATCAGAAATTGGTCAATTTTTTAAAGAAAAAGTTATTAATCCAATTAAAGGATTTTTTAGTTGGATTGGTAATTTGTTTGGTTTCATTTTTTCAGGCGAAATAAATATAAAAGATATGATAATGGGTGTCACTTCTTCCGGCAGAGAAGAACTCTCTAGTAAAATGGATGAATATGTAAAAGCAAAACAAGTTATGGACACCGATGACTATAAAAAATTCGATGCAGAGATGCAATCAAAAGATAAAAAATGGGACAAAAGATTAGTATCTGAAAAATATGAAGCTTATGAAAAGGCAAGAAGAGTTAATGATGCAATTATAACCCCTCAAGGTAGGGTTATCATTCCATCTTCTGATGATACTATTATAGCAACAAAATCACCTGTTGATAAATTTAGAAAAGATGATATTTCTCAAGATTTAAAATTATTTCAAAATCAACCCTCTGAAAAGAAAAATGATATTGTTGACGCTATAAATAAATTAATTAAAATAGTAGATAAAAAACCTTTTAACAATGTTTTTTCAACTACATCAATTGAATCAACAAATTTTGATAAGCTTAGAACAGTTTTTGCTTAGGAGTAAGGCGTGAAAATACCATCTGGTAAAAAAATTAAAATAAGAGAAAACGGTATAGATATTTTTGAGAACGCTGGATTAACAGGTATTGAAATGTTTTTAGAATCTGAAATAACTATAAACTTATCAAGTACTTTTGAAGAACTTTTAAGTTTTGGACTACAGAAAAGTTTAATGGCGGCCACTGGGGTATTATATTCTGCAACTGGTTATGCTATATCTTCTCAATTTAAAGAAATGGGGTATAGAATGTGGACTAAAACAGAACCAATAAAATTTAGTGCAACAGTTTCGTTTCACATGACGTACTCTGGTGAAGAAGAAGTCTTAAAACCAATGCAAGTTTTGATGAAGTTGCCATTACCAAGCCAAGCAGAAAAAGGAGAAGGGTTTGGATTAATTCCTCCAGGACCATCAATTCTTACAGCTATGGGAGCAGGTAATAGTGCAAAATTTGAAAGAAGTTATTCATTAAGATGTGGACCATATTATTTTAAATCTATTGTAATTGAAAAAGCTGAGCCAACATTTTCAGCAGAAACGGACGATAGGGGGTTTCCAATTTGGGGGCAAATACAGTTAGATGTTTGTTCTTTATACACAGCAACTACACAAGATATTGATGATTTTGGTAAAGATATGGGAAAGGATAAATAATGAATAGATACAATACCTGTCATAAATCAATCCATAAAGATGAATTTGGAAATCATTATTTTGATATATTTACTTTACCTTTAGAAAATTTAAAAATAACAAACGTTCCGCAAGAATATATTTTAACAGAGAATGATATTGTTAGATTTGATTTACTTATATATAGTGTGTACGGAAATTGCTCATACGATGAATTAGTTTTATACTATAATAAAATAGGGAGTATTTATGATGTGACTCCCGGTACTAAAATATACTTTCCATCAAAAACAGATTTAGATAATTTTTATAATAGGAATTTCAAATGAATTTCAATGAAACTTATTTATTAAATTTAAAAGTGAATGAAAATCTTGTAGAGATTAACGAATCTGATATAAGTTTTGATATACACTCTTCAATAAATTCTTTTTACAATAATGCAAATTTAAAAATAAAAGATTCAACTGGATATTTACGAGAAAATTTATTATTCACAGAGGGGGTTCTTTATGAGTTATCTTTTGGATTTAAAGACAACTTTTTAACATGTGAATACGTTTTTGAAAGTGATGATACAAAAGAGCAAGAAAGAAATGATACTGTTAGTTTGCCAACGTCATTAAATTTAATAAATAGTTTTTATAAAAAAGAAGAAATCGAATCAAAAGGTTTTTATTCAAAAATTTCAGAAGTTGTTAAAAGTATTTTTTCACAAGAAACTTTTACGTTAAATATCGAAGAAACGTCTAATAAAAACTATTGGTATAGAGCTTTGCAAACGCAAAGAGATTTTATCGAAACGCTTTGTAAAAAAGCCGTTCCGTTTGGAGAAAAATCCCCTTATTATTGTTTTTTTAATTCTGACGGGTCTTTTAATTTTGTTTCTTATGATTATTTAAACTCACAAAATTCAACAATAACTTTGAATGGTTATAATGAAATTGATAGTCAAGTTAGTCTAAACACTATATATCAAATAAAAGAATTTAAAAACGGTTCACTAAAAACTAAACCGTTTTGGAATAGAAAAGTATATACAAGAAATTTATCTGATGGAGAGTATGTTGAAAGTAAATGCAATATAAAAGATTATCCTAAAGAAGTTTCAGCATCGTTGCCAATAATTTGTGATCAAAGTTTATTTACAGGATATGTAAACACAGGGTTTAAAAAAGATTTAAGTTATAATAACGCTTTAATAAATTACGGTATGAAAACAACTTATTTTTTAGAAAGATTTATTGTTACAACTTTGTTTAATCCAAATCTTTTAGCAGGTAAAAAAATAACATTAAATTTAAATTACTCTGAAAATGTTTTTGAAGTTAAAAAAGCAAACTATTTGAGTGGGGACTATATTATTGAAGATTGTGTTCACTCTTGGGATGGAGAAAGAAAAAGAGGGTTTACAACATTAATTGTTGGTAGAAAATTTGCAAATGTTCCAAGTAATTATAAAATTAAGGAAAATTTAATAAATGTTTAGAGCAGCGAAAGTAATAAAAAATAATGATGAAAATCAACTGGGAAAAATACAAGTAAGGATTTATCCAGAATTAATTGATGTTGATGAAGATTTTTTACCATGGGTTGATTTTTATTCTAATTCATTAAATGGAACTTCAGAAAATAGCGGTGAACATACATTTCCAGAAGTTGGTTCTTGGGTTAGAGTTTTTGTTGAAGATTATCCAGTTTTTCACAGAGTTAAAATAATTTCAAACGATTATGTTGAAGGTTTATATATTTATGAAAAAGCTGAAGGGTTAACAGAAATAACGGAATTAGAAGCTCAAACATATCCACAACCAATATTTAAATTTTATAAAGATGGAACAATTCAATTCCACAATACAGACACTGGAGAAAGTGGAACGCTTTATGGTGATGGTTCATATCAAATAAAAGATAAAAATGGAAACTTTTTTTCTTATTCAATTAACGAACATAAATTTTATAATGACAATGGATATATAAAATTAACTAACGATGGTTATGTTGATTTAAATGGAAGTGACAGAACTTTAGTTACTTTTTCAGAGTTGAAAACAGCTTTAAATAATTTTAAAACATCTATAGAAGGAAAAATAGCATCACACAGTCATGCAACGACTTGTGGAGCTGGTGCTGGAAGTACAACAGGAACAGTATACGATCCATCTTCATTGGACATTTCTAACGCTGAAGCGAAAAAAGTTAGAACTGCCGCTCCATAAATCACATCATAATTTAACTATATAAACATGGATGAAAAAAGAATTGCTTATGATTTAAGTCTATTCGGTGAAATGGACGCAAACGGTCAAATAGAAGAATTTTATGATAAAAAAGCAATTGAAAACTCAATAATAGTTTGGTTAACATCTTATTATACAGATTGTATTAGAAGACCGAATAGGGGTGGATATGTAACACGCTTACTGTATCGTCCAATGTCTGAAAAAAACATAACAGAGCTAAAAGAAGTTTTAATTGATGGTTTAGAAAAAGATTATGAATTGGAAGTTGAATTAGAAGATTTAAAAGTTGAACCAGATTTTGCAAATAAAATTTGGAATATTTATATAAAAGTTTATATACCAGAAATTAAAGATAATGCTGAAGTTTCCGTATATTTAAAAAATCAAGTTTAGGTGGTTTGTAATGTCAGTAATGTTTGATTTTGACTCGGTTAAAAAAAGACTTCAAGATAGATTAAAAGCTAAAACTTCTTGGGCAAATATTTTATTTTTCTCAACAAATCAAAGGATCATAGACATTGTTGCAGAAGAAATTGCGTACTCAATGCAATACGATGAGATGTTGACACGAGAAAGTAAATGGAATTTGGCTCAACAGATTACATCCATAATGAGCGAAAATCAATTTTTTAATTATTTTCCTCATAGAAAAATTGGAGCAACAAATTTTCTAAAAGTATCAACATCAAAAACTTTTGATGCAACATATTCTAAAAATGTAATAATTCCAAAATATTCAATGTTTTCAAATGGTAATTTAACTTTTTGCAGTGCTGAAACTTCAACTTTAACACCACTAGAATCATATAAAAACATACAAATCGTTCAAGGAATTGCAAAAGAATTAAAGTTTACTGCAACTGGAGAAACAAACGAATATTTTGAAATAAATAATCCATCAATAGAAAATAATTTTTTTGACGTTTTGGTTAATGGAGAACTTTATCAAAAAATAGATTCTTTATTAGAAGCAGAGTCTGGCACAGATAAAGTTTATGAATTAACAAACTTTAAAGATTTTTCTGGAGTTAGATTAAAATTTGGAGATGACATATTTGGAAAAAAATTAAATGATGGCGATATAATTATTTTCAAATTTATTGAAACTGATGGGTCGAATGGAAATGTACACTCTCAAAATTCAATAACAACAGTTAGTTCAATTATTTATGATGAAGAAAATTTAGAAGTTGATTTATATTGTACTAANGATAATGAAATTTCAAANGGATTAGATTATGAAGATATTGAAAAAATAAAAGTAAATGCACCAAAATCCTATAAAGCTGGNAATACAGCNATAACGACAGATGATTATAAAGCTATAATGAGTAAATTTAGTTTTGTAAAAAAAGTAAATGTTTGGGGTGAATCAGAAGTGAATGAAGATTTGCATAATCCACCAGGAACGTTAATACCCCAAGAAGAAAATGTTGTTCACGTTTGTTTAATTTCAACTGAAACCAGCGGAGTTTCTTCTGAACAAGAGTTGCAAATTAGAGAAGAAATTTTAACAAAAAAATCTCCAACAGATATTGTTGTTTTTGAACAACCAAACTTTGTTTATGTTGCTTTTACTACCGATGCCTATATATTAGAAAAACAACATTCAATATCTTTTGTAAGAGATAATATATATTTTGCATTAAAAGAAGCATACTCATTAGACAATGCTGATTTTAAAAATTCTATTTTTCAATCTGATTATATTTCAACAGTTTCAAAAGCTAAAGGTGTTGGCTATCACAATACAACATTTAAATTATATCAAATATTAAAATTTAAATCTGCATACGTTTGTGAAATAGATTTTGCAATAGAAAACATTAAACGAAATTCTGTTAAAATATACATATTAGACAAAACACAACCGGGAAACGTTTACACACTAATTGGAGTTGACAATGGTAGTGGTAATTTAATATCAACAATACCAGAAACTTATGACTTATCTGTTTCTAATATTCATTATGAAACTGGTTTGGGTAATTTAATTGTTGTCAGTGGTCTAGAAGAAACCCACACAAATTATGACATAAAAATAGAGTTTGAAACAGAATCTGATAATATTTTAAGCACTAAAAGAAATCAAATATTATTATTTGGATCAGCTTCAATAACAGTAAACTACTCTTAAAGGAATTTACATGGAAAATTATCTTAGTAGAAAAATCCCAATAAATATGAAAAATGAATTATGGATTGATTTTTTTAATTGTTTACAAGAAGAGTTTAAGCTGGTCAAAGAAGAAATTGAAAAGAAAAAATATCTCTATGATATTGAAAATATGGATTATGAAAGGATGCTTGAAATAGTTTCATTGTTTGAAATTCCATTTAATGTTTCTATTGACAATAGAGAGTCTTTTTTAAGAAGTGAAATAAAAAATTTACCTTTTAGATTGAAAAATAAAGCAACTGTTAAACTTTACAGATCGTTAATAAAAAGAATGGGAAGACGTGGAGACGTTTACGTTTATTATTACGATGGTGAAACGTTAGTGAAGAACACGTCTCCAATATTAAAAACATCAAGTTCAATAACACCGCGCCAAGTTTATTATATTGAATCAGCTTTAAATTTTTCTGGGTACATTGAAAATCAAATAAAGCTTGATGAAGATAGAAAATTAGATGATGAAACTCCTTGGTCTTTGGACAATGCTTCTGTTAAAAAAGTAACAAAACATTTGGCGTTAGAAATATTTTTAGACGAATTATTTTTTAGTGGATTAGAAGGCTCTGCACCACATGCTGGTGGATCCCCTTCGGTTGGTTTAGCTCCATCTAAAACTTTACCGCCATCTAAAACTTTATCACCAACACCAAGAGTAGCATATTTAATAGCAAAAGAATATTTTCAATATATAGAGTCGAATGCAAACGCTTTTAGAAAAACAACAGATGTTATTAGAGTTGGGTGCCAACTAAATGCTTTTGCAGACAATTCAAGGCTTTTTAACTCAGAAACAAATTTAGATTTTACTATTCCAAAAATACGATTAAGCGCTGTTACAACTGATTTTATGTTGAATGTTTCATCGGTTGATGATATAAAGTATATGGAATTTGGTTGTGGGTATAATAGAAAATTACCAAGTTTTGAGACTGTTAATCCACAACCAACACAACTTGAAGACTTCGTTGCAAAATATGAAATATCTAAAAAAGAAGAAAATGCAGATTGGTATGGTGTCGTTGGAGAATATTTAGCTTTTCAAGTAAATAATTTTATCGTAGAAACACCAACTGAAGAAAAAACTTCTTTTTCAGCATCTTTACCAAAGCGTCCAATCAAACCATTCAATGTTGAAATAAGTTTTATAAGTGGTGTTACAGAGTATGTAATTAAAGACGATGGTTTTGGAAAATTAATTTCTGACGTTGCTTCTGGAACGATAGATTATGAAAGTGGTGCAATTTCTTTTTTAACAATTGTCGATAGTGAGTCAAGTTTTGATTTCTCTAATTTAACTAATACAACGTTTGATCATACTGTTGATTTTAATTTAAGACCAATTTTAACCTCGACGCTTATAGTACAGTACATTATAAACAGTACAACATATATTGCAAAAGCAGATTCTTTTGGAGACATTGTTGGAACCGGCTGTGTTGGAACAGTTGACATTGCTATGGGGGGAATTCATTTAGAGTTTTCAGACATTCCAGAACATTTAAATATAAGATTTAAAACAAGAAAAACAACGTATCCAAATATAAACGAACCAATAAAAGCTTCTTTCTTTTCAAATAAAAGTGATTTTTATATTCAAGAAGTTGGACTTAGAAACAGCAATGATGAATTGATTGCATACTCTTGCTTTCCAAGAATAGGCTTTGATAGTTTTAGAAACTATTTAAGTTTTGGGTTTTTGATAAAGAAGAGTAATTTTTAACTATAAATATTAAGGAGATTTAATATATGTCTGTAACTTGGGTTGGTAGTAAACCAGGAACTTTTATAAACGAATCAACTGTTGTTCCGTTAGATGCGGACAACATGAACGCGATAAATAAGACTTTGGCTAAAATAGCTGAAGGCGGTGAAAACACTGGGTTAGACGCAGATACTTGGAGAAGTTTAACACCGGCACATTTGTGGAATGTTTCTGATGAAAATTTAGATGTGTACTACTCTTTTGATTCATATTTTGGTGATGGAAAATTAGTTGATGATATTGGAAATAATCATGATGCTATAGTTTTTGGAGATACACAAACTGAAGTTGGGCTATCTGGAAGAGCTTTAGTTTTAAACGGAACAGACTCTTACGTTCAGTCAACTTATTCAAATTCAGATAAATTATCAATGTCTTTTTGGATTAAAACACAATCTAATTCAGGGACATATAAAATTGGTTCTTTGTTTAGTGCTGAATCATCGTTAAAATTTTATACAGAGTTGGTTGATGGTGAAGTGTTTTTTAAATGGAGAAATTCATCTGGGTTAGTGCAATCAATTTCAGGTGGATTAATAAACGATGGTGAATATCATCACGTTTGTGTGACNCATGATTCTATTTCTGGTGAAATTTATATTGATGGNTTATCAATAGAAAAAATAGATCAAAATCTTTCANCTTCTTATTTTAANAAATTAAGAATTGGAGCTTCAGAAGAACTTGTTCCTACTTTATTTTTACAAGCGTCAATAGATGATTTTAGAGTTTATACAAGAAGTCTTTCAGAAACTGAAGTGTATGGTTTATACTTTAATAAATCTGGTGCAAAAACTCAAACACATCAAATTCCAACACATCAACTATTTGTTGATAATTCCAGAACGGATATTTATACACAAGATGGAACATTAATAAAGCCTTTTAAAACTATTCAATCAGCAATAGATTCAATAACCGATTCTAGTATTTCAAACTCTTATGAAATAAAAATAATTTCTGGTTCTAATTATATCGAAAATTTAAATATAAATAAAGATTATATAACTTTATCGTTTTCAGAAGCAATGAGAAATGTTGGTTTAAGAGGAAATATTTCTATAACTGGAAACAATATTGTTTTTTCAAACGTAACTTTTTTAGGTGAATCAAACGCAGTTAAAAACTGTACACTTACAATAAATTCAATAACTCAAAAAACTCTTTTATTTAGATATTGTTTTATTAAATATTGCAATTTTAATTTTGTTTGCTCAGATGAACGGTCTCTTTCTTATTTAAGATTTTTTGATTGTGACATTCAAAACAGTATTTTATCTTTGAGAGGTTTTAAAAAAGAATTATCAGCTATTGGTGGGTTTATTCAAGAATCTGAAATAACAATACAAGAAAGTAATTTTGATTTAACATCTTCGAATGTAAAAACAAATACTTTTAATTTTAATTCAGATTCAATTTCTAATTTGTGTAGTGGTTATTATGATGATAATGTTTATAATGTAAACCCTGGTTCTACAATAAACGCATATACAGATTCTGCTTCTATAGAAAATACATTCGATGATTTAGGTGGAACAATTAATTACAAAGGTGATTCTGCAAGATTTATACCTTCTACAATAATTTATGTTGATGGAAATAGAACAGATGTTTATGAAGCTAATGGTACAATAATAAAACCATTTAAAACAATTCAAGAGGCTTTAGATGTTGAATGCTCAAATTGTGAAATTTGGCTTTATCCAAAAATTTATGATGAAACTTTGGTTTTCTCAAGTAACGTTGTTTTAAGAGCTAATAGTGCTACTATAACACAAATTACATTAAATAATGCTGACGCAAATGTAGAAATACACAGTGCTAAAATAACAAACTTAATTTCAACAACAATTAATAATGCAAAAATTGTTGGGTGNGAAATTACAAATACAACAATNACAGATTGTAAACGTGTTGGTGTTGACTTTTCTTTTCTTGGATCTATATCTTCTCAAACAGGAAACACTTCAATAAGTAATTCTAAAATAAACACAGTTAGCTTAACTCAAGATTGTTTTTTTGATATTCACAATTGTGATTTTACTGGTGAAGCAACAATAACAGTTATTGATAGTTCTAAATTGTTTTTATCCTCTTGTAAAAAAGTTGAAACTATAACGCTAAACACAACTTCTACTTGTAAAATGCTTGATTGTGAGTTTGATTTAGCTACTTGTAATGACACTGAGGTTTTAACTTCAAATTGTATTGGTGCAATTTCTGGAACAAATGTAAAAGGTTTTG
>JGI24708J26588_10003426_pt1 | contig 11467 bp, 9 predicted proteins | sample BioPla1DNA2_FD_26588 | JGI IMG/M metagenome (IMG submission 26588) | reverse complement strand
TCTTCATTTTTAGCACCGGAGTCACTGCTACCACATGCTACAAGTGAAAAAATCATGAAACAAGCTACCAATAAACTTAAAATTTTCTTTTTCATTTTCCCCTCCAAAGTTTTTAAAAATAAAATTATTCATATTTTTATAAAGAATAATAAATAATTATACCATTAAAGTGAATCTTTTATACTGACAATTTGACAATCTTTGTTAATATTATCCCAATAGTCATGACATTTAGCACGACTCTGACCTGAATTTATGAATATACAGTGCATATTATTTAACTAAAACAGCGTATTCTTAACCGTTNAACTTTTACTTGTTCAAAAAAATAAAAATGCTTACAATTATTCTGCAAGAGAAGGGACTGTATAGTATTAATGAAAAAAGTTTTGTTGGGTATGAGCGGAGGCGTAGATAGCACTGTTGCCGCATACTTATTAAAAGAACAAGGTTATTCCGTTACAGGAGCATATATGCAACTGTGGCGAGATAGCAATGATCCTCAAAAAGAGAAAGCTGAGCTGGAAAAGGTNAAACAAGCGGCAGAATTTATCGGGATCCCGTTACAAATTCTCGATTTAAAACAAGCTTTTTTCAACGAAATTGTCGAAGAATTTGTCAAGCAATATCAACAAGGTTTGACACCGAATCCTTGTGTGCTTTGCAATCAAAAGTTCAAATTTGATCGTATTGAACAAGCAACTTCAGGNAGCTTTGACTATTTAGCTACCGGTCATTATGCAAAAATTATCCAAGAACAAACTGAATTTCAATTATGGCAAGCTGCAGATCCTGCTAAAGATCAAAGTTATTATCTGTATCATTTAACTCAAGATCAGTTAGCCCGCACCCTTTTACCTTTAGGTGATTATCACAAAGATCAAGTCCGTGCACTTGCCGATCAGATGGGTTTTGATAATCAATCATTAAGTGATAGTCAAGATATTTGTTTTATCTCGGTCGATCAGACATACCGCGATTTATTACAGCAATTCAATGCTATTGGCAGTCCCGGCCAGTTCGTTGATCCACAAGGAAATGTCTTAGGCGAACATTTAGGCATTGGAAACTATACTATTGGCCAAAGAAAAAACTTGGGCATGTCTTTCGGCAAGAAAGTTTTTGTTACTCGAATAGATCCTTTAACCAATCAAATCACTGTAGGAGATACTGAAGATTTAATGTCCGACAGATACTTAGTTAGAAATGTCAGCTGGAATACTTTAATAAAGCCGGATCTTCCGCTTGAAGTTGAAATTGCCAATCGTTATCAAGCAAAACCTGCCAAGTCAATTATCAAACCATCCACTAAACGGAATGAAAAGATAGTTGAAATTAACACACTAGAGCCTCAACGTGCAATCACTCCCGGTCAAACTGCAGCATTTTTTCAAGGAAAACGTTGTATAGGAGGAGGCATTATTTCTGAGATTTTATAACTGAGTTCGAGATCAAAACCGCAAGTCCCGAAAACTCTCTGTGTTTGATTGTTTATTATTTTCAGTAAGATTAATATGTTAAGATACCAGTTATGCAGCATTGCATAATTAACTCTATTAGTGGAGGATTTGATGGATAATCATAATTCCGTTTTAGCTGATAACAACAAAATTCGGCAACAATTTAATTCCATTATTTTTCTAATTCTGGGTTCTTTTTTATCTGCCTTTGCTATTAATGTTTTCTACACCCCTCTCATGTTGACTACCGGTGGAGTTACCGGAGTCGCTTCAATTATTTTTCAGCTGACCGGTCGCGGANATTTTTTACCCTTAGGTATCATAATTGCTTTATTAAATATTCCTTTATTAATTCTAGGTTGGCTCAAAGTTAGTTGGCGTTTTGTCTATAAAAGTATTATCGGTTCTGCCTGTTATTCTTTAGCAATAACTTTGACTGAAAAACCAATGGCCAATTGGTTTGAAAAATATATTAATAAATCTACTCTCAACGGAAAACCTGATCTGTTGATTTTTTGTTTGTTTGGTGGTGTAATGTTTGGAATTGCTATGGGACTTATCTTACGTAGCGGTTACACCACGGGCGGTACGGATATTCTCGCCGTAATTATTCATCGTAGATTTCCTGCAATATCGATCGGCAGAGTGCTTTTGAGTCTTGATTTCGTAATCGTTATTTCCAGTTTATTCTTTTATCAAGATCTTGAATCAGATACTTTTATTATTACTATGTATTCTTTCGTTGCAATTTGGCTTACTTCGAAATTTACAGATATTACCTTGGAAGGTCTTGCAGTCTCTAGGATTGCCTATATCATTTCCGATAAGAAACATGAAATTGCCGCAAGGATTTTTGTAGAATTAGACCGAGGTGCAACGAGCTTACAAGCAAAAGGTATGTTCAGTAATCAAGAACGTGGTATGGTGTTCTGCGTGATGTCGAGCAGACAAGTTCCTCAACTCAAAGCAATCGTTAAGGATATTGATCCTGCTGCTTTTGTGATTGTAACAGAAGCTCGCGAAGTATTAGGAGAAGGATTTGAACAGGATTCGCATGATTTCCTCTAAAGAAAAATACAATATTAAAATTACTGAAAATCAGGCTAAGCTCAAATTAATTGCTCAAGCTAAAGTCAATTTGAACTTGGATATTCTGGGTAAAAGAGCTGACGGCTACCATGAATTACATAGCGTGATGCAATCTCTCGCTCTGCACGATATTATCCTGCTGATTGCGAAGAAAAATGAAAAGCCCCAAACTAAGATTAACCTAACTTCGGATAAAGTTATTATAAAAGATATTAAAGAAAATATNGCATATCGGAGCGCTCAAGCATTTCTTGATCATTTTGCTTTACAAGCTGATTTAGAAATTTACTTGAACAAAAAAATACCTTTGGCTGCCGGTTTGGCTGGTGGAAGTGCCAATGCAGCAGCTGTTTTGCGCGGATTAGGCGACTTGTTCAATGATCAAAGAACACGTACATTTTTCAAAGGTAAAAGACAGGAACNTATTTCCAAAATGGAGTTGTTAAGCTTAGCTTCAACAATTGGAGCAGATGTCTCATTCAGTTTGCATAGAGGAACTGCACTCTGTGAAGGAATCGGAGAGAAGATCAGTCCTTTGCGTAGTTTTACTCCGAAGCCCGTTCTAATCTTCAGTCCTCAATTTACAACCTTAACCAAAGAAGCTTTTCAATGGCTTAATGCCCCACCGCTAACCGAGAGTGCATTTCAGAATTTAAGAACTGCTACTATGTATAATCAAATGTTTGATCAAGGTTTAAAAGAGATGAATGCTCAACTAAAAAATGACTTTACCCCTGCCTTAATTAATAAATTTCCTGAATTGAATGATGTCTTCGCAGCTTTTTCTGAAACCGGGGCACCGTTTGTCCGTTTAACCGGTAGCGGTCCTACAATCTATGCAATTTATGATTCATATGTGGCAAGAGACAGTGCTTTAGCTGAATTAAACAAATTAAATCTGCCCGGGACATTTATTTCTACTTACACTCAAGATGCTTGGGATTAATTAGCTTTTACTCAGATAAGTATTAGGTGATAAAAGAACTATCAACGGATAAATCTCCAAACGTCCCGCGATCATAGAAAAGATCAAAACAATCTTTGAAAAGACATTATAATCAGTAAATGGTACCGAAGAACCATCGGTTGCAAAACCGACCCCAATATTATTAAAAGTGTTCATACCCGCACTGATCGCTGTCTGCATGTCCGGTGTGTCCGGCGTAATTAATAAAATAATTAAGACTAAGCAAAAGATATAAGCAAGTGAATAATTACGAATCCTTGTGACTTGATCTACAGTTAAAGGACTCTGATTAAACTTGGTTACGGTTACTCGTCTCGGGTTTTGCATTAAGCGAAATTCATTAAACATTGATTTCCCGGCAATGGTCAACCTGGCAACTTTGAAACCGCCGCCGGTAGAACCTGCCATCCCTCCAATGAACATTAATAAAGCAAAAATCGTCAATGCGGTTAATGCCCAGTCGGAAAAATCAACAGTTAAATAGCCGGTAGTTGTAATTACCGAAGAAACAGAAAAGAATGTATGCCGAATATTTGTTGCTAAGTCTGTATAGATCCCGTTCAGATGATTTGTCAAGGTAATAATACCTGTTGCACTAATTATTACACTTAAATATACTCGCAATTCTTCATTACGAAAAACGGAAACCACTTGTCCTAAAATAACCATATAGAATAAGTTGAAATTCATGCCGAACATCAGCATCATCATACCTGTAACCCATTCAATATAGGCACTGTTATAAAATCCTATACTGGCATTACGGGTACTGAAACCACCGGTTCCGGCAATTCCAAATGAATGGCAAAATGAATCGAAAACATTCATACCTCCAAAAATAAGCAAAATAACTGTAATCAAAGTCAAGACAAAATAAATCGTATATAAAATCAAGGCAGTCTCTTTTAGTTTAGAAACCAATTTGCCAAATCTCGGACCGGGAACCTCTGCTCGCATCAGATGAACAGTTTCCGATGCACCGGTAGGAAAAATAGCCAGCGCAAAAACTAAAACACCCATCCCCCCAATCAAGTGCGAAAACGAACGCCAGAACAATGTAGAATGACTCAAACTTTCCACATCCCTGAGAATTGAAGCACCTGTTGTACTAAATCCACTTGCCATCTCAAAAACAGCATCAATATAAAAAGGAATTTCACCGGAGATAACAAAAGGTAATGCACCGAAACAAGTCCAACTTATCCAGGTTAGAGCTACGATAAGCATACCTTCCTTAGTATGCAATGTTTTTAGTTCAGGCTTTTTTGTGGTGATTACAAAACTGATCAAAAATATAATCCCCATAGCAATTAGAAAACTGAGCAAATTTGAAAAAGGTTCACCATAAATCAAACTGATCAAACAAGGCAAGAGCATCAAACCGGCTTCAACCTGGATCAATTTGCTAACAAAATAACGAACAATCTTAATATTCATCAGCCGGATCCTTGTCTGCCCTCAATGGCTCAACTTCTACATCTGCTATATCATCTAGAAATTTAGGTTTGTTTTTTTGATCGGACAAAATATCATCCACATCATCAAACATTTTTTCTTTGGAAACAACTACAATATGATCATCAGCTTTAATTACATCATCCCCTGTGGGAAAAATAACTTGATTGATTCGTAAAATAAACACGATCAGGATATTATCTTTGAGATTAAGTTCCTTTAAAGGTGTATCAATAATTTTGCTGTCAGGCCGTACACAGAATTCTAATACTTCAGCTGCATTGTTAAATATTCTATGCAAGGCTTCAACATTTGAACCCATTGCATTTTGATGTGCTCTAACAAATCTGACCAAATGTTCGGTCACGATTGATTTTGGAGTAATAATAGTTTGCAACCCATTGTCTTGTACAATCGGTAATATTTCGGTACGGTTTACTTTGCTGATGATCTTCCGAATTGACTTTTGAGCTGCTAAGAGACCGATCATGATATTTTCTTCATCAATTCCGGTCAAAGCAACAATAGCATCATACAAATCATAATTTATTTCTTGTAGAACATCATGGTCAGTCCCGTCACCGTGCAAGACTGTAATATCTGAATGTTCAGCCGCTAAAGCCCAAGCAATGTCTTCATCTTGCTCAATCACTGTCAACTTGTATTTACGGGTGCTGCGTTCTAAAATCCGACACAAATAATCGGTAATCTCTCCTCCACCAATAACCAGAATATCTTTGATAGGTTTTTGGGCGATACCATTTTTTATATAGAATTGTTCGAGATCTCTGATAAACCCGGTTAGCAAAACAACATCCCCGGCNTCAAAAATAAATGAGCCTCCGGGGATCACAACCTCCTGCCCCCTTTGCACGGCACAGACAATTAAGGAAGTAAATCTCTTTCTAAAATCAGACAGATTTAGTTTACATAAGCCGCTACATTCATCAATGATCATTTCGTGCATATTCACTCTACCATGCACAAAACTCTCAACCGATACGGAACTGGGAGAACTGATGCTTTTAGCAATCTCACGAGCGGCTTCAAGCTTGGGATTAATCATCAGAGAAACACCCAAAGCTCGTCGCATGAGACCCATATGAGTGCCATATTGCGGATCACCTACCCTGGCAACCGTATAGCCCGCTCCCAAACGGTCAGCTAATATGGCAGAAATCAAGTTGATTTCATCATTACCGGTCACACTGATAAAAAGATCGCAATCAGGAACACCTGCTTCAATTTGAATATCGTAATCTACAACACTGCCGGCAATACCGGAAATATCACTACGTTCGATAATACNCTCAATCGTATTCTCATCTTTTTCAATCAGAATAATATCGTGCCCTTCATCGGCTAACTCAAGACATAAAGCTTGACCGATTTTCCCTGCACCGCCAATTACGATTTGCATGCTCTTCCCTCTATGTTTCTTAAACAAAAGGGAGTCCTGTTGCGCACTCCCTTTAATTTCAATTTAATTTAATCGAACATTTGCTAATATTATGAATATTCCACCTGCTTTTTTCAAGTAATTAGCGAATTGGACCTTCCTCTAAATATCTCTTCCCAACAGCTACCCCCAGCAGACCGATCAGACAATTCACCATAAAACCCACAGCAATTAGCAGGTAACTCCATACAGCCGGATTAGAAAAAGCACCGAGACCGCCAATCACGATTAATGCAATACCGGGAATGCTACATACTAACGATAGAGTAATCATAACCATGGTCGAAAATGCAGATTTTATTTCACCGAAAATTCTGAATACTATTATCTGTGAAGTATTAAAAACCATAAATAAACTGCCACTCAGTAAAAGACCCACAATCAACAATAATAGATTAAATTTCTGATAGATTATTACAAATAAATATGCCGGAACTAAATCTTGCATAGCAAGTAATATTCCCAACAAACTTGCATAGATTATCTTTAAACTTGACTTGCCCGGCAGGGTGAAAAACTGATGTTCATTCAGAGCTCTAAAAGTTGTCGAATTAAAGGAGAAAAAGAACAACATAAAAGCACTGGCACCCCAAAAGATTAGAGGATTTTTCATTGTCGGACTTCCTGTCGTAGAAACCGCCATAGCTCCTAAGATTAAGAGCAAAACCAACATACTTAAACCGATCAAATGAGGTCTGGATCTGCGGTGTTCTCGTAGTTGTTTATAAAAGATTGCTGATTCTCCATAACCATGATTCAATCCGGTTTTTCTAATTTTAACTCGATTGAAATACTTTGTTAATGCTGCTTGATTTGCTTCTGCCTGCTGATCAGTACCGGGTGCAATTTGGATCATTGATAATGCATCTTCAAAATAATCAAAATCGATCTTGTAGATCAAACGCAGCAAAATGATTGGCGCAATCAAAAAAGCTGCAAAANAAACTATGTTCAACCAGCCAAAGCCAAATAACAAGCCGTCCAAAATTCCTTTTGCCCAGCCGGCACCCGGAATCAGATATAATAATTTTGTCTCAATGAATTTAAGAAAACCGTTAAAAAAGGAACCTTCCCGGATTGCAAAAAAAGCAAATAAAACCACAGTCAGTGTAATTAGTCCATATACAACACTTAAGACAAGTGTTTTTCTTTTTTCAGATTGAAAACTGATGGCATAAATAAAAGCCGTAATAATATGATTAGAAAACACCAACAAAAACCAGATAGCAAAAACTCCTACAATCTGATTGCCGCTCAAATTTAATCTTTTCAGATTGGGAATTTGATAAAGTAAAAAAGCTGTACTGATCAATGAAGTTCTAACTTGACTCAGCATTCCGTAAAGCAAAATAGTAGCTGGTTTAAGAGGAGCTGTAAATAAAAATTGTGTATCTGGAAAGGTGAAAATACTAACTCCCCGCTTGGTTCCGGTATGCCACGCGATTGTATTTACAAAGATCATGATCAAGAATAAGATCNCTGAAAACACTAAGAGCGAGAAATCTTCTACTCCGGCAATTGTTTCTAAAGGATTTCTTTGAGTATTAGAAGATGGAACCACAAAAATAAAAGTTAAGAATCCGAGATAAAACAGAGCAGAAATCAATTTGCTCGGTTTTTCTTTCAACTGCTTAATACTATTGATTATTGTTCTGATTTNAAGATAAAATAATGCTCTCATTTATCGGCTCTACTTCTCAGATTGTTGGTTAGGTTCAGACATTTGTTGACTATTTGCCGCCGCAGCCAATTCGGTCTCAGTCAGCACAACACCTCTTTGCTGATCCGTTACATCAAAGAAAAAATCTTCTAAGGTTTTACCCAGCTGATCAAGTTCGGCTTTTTTACCATTTGCCACAACTTTACCATGATCCATGATAAATACCTGATCCCACAATTGGTCAACCGTATCTAAAATATGCGTACTGATTAAGAGTGAATGTCCTTTTTCTGCCAATTCCCGAAAAATGTTCTTTAATTGTTTTATCGCATAGGGATCCAAGCCGATTAACGGTTCATCAAATAAGATAAAATCAGGTTCCGGCAATAGTGCAACACAGATACTGAGTTTCTGTTGCATACCTTTGGACAGAGTTCCGCCTAATTTATCTTTTTTGTCAGCCAATTCAAAACGTTCGAGCAGAAAGTCCGCCTTTTCAGACCATGAATCATCAAGCTTATATGCTCTGGCAGTAAATTCCAGATGTTCAGCAATAGTTAACAGAGGATACATGTGCGGTATTTCCGGAACATAACCCATAATCCGTTTTGCCTCAGTTGATTTATTCCTTTGTCCCCTGATCTCAATCTCGCCCGTATAACGCAACAAGCCCATAATGCACTTGAGTAAGGTAGACTTACCCGCCCCATTTGGACCTACGAGTAGAGCAACGGAATTCTCCTCGATTTCTATACTGACATTGTCATTCGCTTTTAAATCACCATATGTTTTGGTTATTTGATTTACTTTTAACATGAAATTTCCTCATCATCTTTAAGGTCTAATTTACTATAAAATAATTTTTCAGAGAGAAAGGTAATTAAGTGCAATAACAACAAAATAATAATAATGAAAATTGCAACATAAATTATCCCGTTCATATCCAGAGCAGTAAGAAAAATAGATCCGGTAAAAAAAGGATTGGTATCAAGACTGAAGTGAGAGAAAGCAACCAGATCGGCAAAGTAAATTTGTTAAACGGCTGACATACTTTCCAGAGCACCATTAAACTCACAGCGAGTAAAATAATTAATGAAACAGTACTATGATATCCTTTTGGCAAACGTAAAACATGCATAGTGACCTGGTGTATTAGTACCGATAAAGTTGCGGTAATTCCCGCAGGTATGGCTAAGCGCGTTATTTTGGTTAAGAATCTTCCGCTAACTCGATTCCGATTTGGAATTAAGGAGAGAAAGAATCCCGGCATCCCTATCACAAAGCTTCCGATTAAGGTCATTTGAATAGGAAACAGAGGAAATCTCTTTGGTAAGAAAATAAATAACAAAGCTAACAATGACATATATACCGTTTTTGTCAAAAACAAAACGGCTGCTCGTTCAACATTATTGATTACTCTTCTACCTTCATAAACAGTTGGAATCATCATCGATAAATCGTTTTCCATCAAAACAAGATCTGCACTGACTCTTGCCGCATCACTGCCTTGAGCTATCGCTACACTGACATCTGCTTTTTTCAATGCCGGGACATCATTAACTCCGTCACCAACCATAGCTACATTGTGTCCGTTAGCTTGTAATGCTCCGATCAACTTTTTTTTCTGGAAGGGGCTTACTCTACCGAACAATTGATACTTTTCCACTATCTCTTCATAATCTGTATTTTCAGCTAAAGTGCTCATATCAATCGCTTTTTCCAGATTCTTGATACCTGCCGTTCTGGCTATAGCCTGTACGGTTTTCGGATTATCACCGGAGATAATTTTTATTTCAACACCTTGCTCTGCACAGTAATCAAAAATATCCTGAGCATTTTCTCTAAGTTCTTCTTCAATCTCGATAAAACAAACAATTTCCAGATCATCAGGTAATCGCTCACTGTCCGTTAATCCATGATCGGTTTTGGCAACCGCAATAATTCTCTTATCCTCAGCTGTCTCGCTAAGCAAGTCAGTAGGAATTTCTTCTAACCTACCATTCAAAATTATTTCTGTTGCACCTAAAATCCAAGTTCCTTGTTTTTCAAATTGAACACCGGACCATTTTTTAGCTGAAGAAAATGAATAATAGTTAATTACTGAATATTCTTCTGCAAATTGAGGATCGGGTTGAAAATAAGCCAAGATTGCTTCTGAGGTTGTATTACGATCATCAAGTGCTTTTAAACAATAAGCTATTGACTGTCGATCTTCCACAGATAGTGGCTGATCATTTTTAGTATCAACGTCAATTACTCTCATCTTACCGCTAGTTATTGTTCCGGTCTTATCAACACACAGAGTGTCAATCCTTGCTAAAGTTTCAATTGAACTCATTTTTTGAACAAGCACATTATGAGCTGAAAGTTTAATAACTCCTACTACAAAAGCAACAGACGTCAGTAAAACCAAACCTTCAGGTATCATCCCAACCAATGCGGCAACTGTTGAAACCAAGACCGCTCTCCAATCAGGCAACGGATTGATCAATAATTTTGAAATCAACATTAGAATGCCGACAATTACAATCACAAGCCCCAATGCTTTAACAATCTTATTCAAAGAATGCATGATCTCTGAATTTATCTGTCGTATCTGTTTTGCTTCGGTCATAATTTTAGCTGCGTACGTTGTGGAACCGGTTTGCTCTACGACGGCTAAACCACGACCTGAAACAACAAAGCAACCGGAAAAAAGCTGATCACCAATCCTTTTATGAATAGGGTCAGATTCTCCGGTCAGAAGAGATTCATCGACTTCAAAGTTAACGGATTCAACTAGTGTAGCGTCTACAGTCAGCTGGTCTTCAGTATGTAACTTAATTAAATCACCAATGACCAACTCTTCACTCTTAATCTCTTTTGTGATTCCGTCTCTGATTACTAAAACCTTNGGTTGACTGAGCAAGGAAAGTCTTTGTACTTCTTTTCTGGCTTTTAATTCTTGGAACAGTCCGCTGACCGTGTTGATAATTGCAACACCAAAAAATAAAATATTTAGAAAATATTTAGGTTGCCCCAATGCTACAAAAAATACTATTGATGCTAAAATTAAATTTAATAAATTAAAAGGAGTTAAAACATGGTCTAAAACAATTTGCAAAGTTGACTTGACCGGTGATTGTGATTCCTCATTACCAAGTCCTGCCTCACGTCGTTTTTGAACCTCTGCTGTAGATAAGCCTTGTAATGATGTGTTCAGTATATCCGCTTGATTTATTTGTTCGATCTGTTGTTTAATCGGTTCATCTTTTTTCTTAGACATCGTTTCCTCAAAAATCTAATAATAGCCTTTAGTAGTATACCAAAATCAACCAGGCAATTCGTTATAATTTAACAAGTATTATCTTAAGTTATCATTAATCTTTAAATAAAAA
>JGI24708J26588_10003424_pt1 | contig 11470 bp, 10 predicted proteins | sample BioPla1DNA2_FD_26588 | JGI IMG/M metagenome (IMG submission 26588) | reverse complement strand
TCTTCATAAGCATCGCCATGTGCCACAGCGAGACGATAACTTTTTGCATCCTTTAAAAATTCTGCTGTTAATTTTAAGGTTGTTTCTAAGCTTTTTTTGCGTCCACGAGACTTGGCTACTGTGTAATAGATTCCATCTTCATTACAAGAAATGGTAGGATTTAACTTCAGCATATTACCGACGATTGAAGCAACTAAGCCAATCCGGCCACCTTTTTGTAAATATTCGAGTGTAGCTACATTAAAGTAGATTCGGTTTTTATAGACTTCTTCTGCAAGTTTTTGTTGAATAGTTTGAAAATCTAGACCAAGTTCGATATATTCTGCAGCCCGAATCGCTTGAAGTCCGGCAGCAATTCCAATATTTTTCGTATCAAGTACAAAGGTGTCTAACTCCGGATATTCTTCACTCACTAAACGAACGGCATTAAAAGTACCACTTAAACCACTAGAAATCGTAACAGCAATCACTTGTTGATAACCGTCTTGTTTTACTTGCTCAAAGACTTCATGAATCGTTTGCATACTTGGTAAAGAAGTTTTTGGAATTTCTTCTTTAAAGCGGTCATAAACTTCTTGAGGAGTGATATCTATTTTATCAATATAGGTTTGATTCGAATAAATAATTTGTAAAGGTAACATATACATTGATTTGTTAGTTACAATATCCATTGGCACATCGCAGCCAGAATCAATCACTAAGGCAATCTTTTTATTGTTCATATCTTTCTTCTCCTGTTAATATATATTTTTCTTGAAGGATAATCATTTTTTCAGCGAGTAATTTATTTGCAAAAGCTCTAGTAGCCGCCTGTACTGCGATTCTATCTAGTTCAATCGGAATAGCCAAATTCATTGTACTTAATTGCGCTTGATTAATAATAAATTGAATGGATTTTTCCTGTTCATCGCAAAATAAATCATAAGCTTCCCTGATTCCACTAACTTTTCCTTGAAATAAGATGCCACTTTTTACTTCTGGAATCGTAATGACTTGTTTCAATAAGGTAATTGCGATTAAAAAAGCTAAGTGTTTTCGTTGATATCTTTTTTTGATAGGTGCTGGAATCAATCCTTTTTTAACATAATTATTGACCATTGCAGGTGTTAGCAATGGGTGCTTTTCTGTTTGAATGACGGGCATCAGATATTGATCTACCAGTTGAATGACTTGGTCCATATAAAGATCTAAATCGGGTAATTCTTGCCATCTTGGTAGGTGGAAATCTCTCAAAGACTCTCCCCATAAGGCAAGTTCATTTTTTAATTCATCCATCAATATCACTCCAATATCTATAATACAAAAATTAATTATATTAATCACTTTATCTAGTTTCTAAGACTAGATATATTTTAGCATATCTAAATAATCTTGTCACGAAGAAAAAAATACAAAAAAATAGAAAAAAAGTTTTATATAACTCTTGATTTTTATTTAATGGAGTGCTAATATGTAAAAGTAATCGATACGGGTTGTTAGCTCAGTTGGTAGAGCAGCTGACTCTTAATCAGCGGGTCGCGGGTTCGAGCCCCTCACAACCCATTATATTACGATAAATCTATCTGGTATTTTACTAGATAGATTTTTTTTATTACTAATTAGTGAAAAAATATGTTAAAAATAGAAATAAACCCATTGCTTTTAATGAAACTCTTTGCAAAATAGGCTATAATAATCTTTGAGATGTTCAATAGGTTTATATATTCAACAAGATAAAATAATAACTGTTTAAATATAGAGGTGAAACTAGATGAAAAAGATTTTAGTCGTTGATGATGAGAAGCCAATTTCTGATATCGTTAAATTTAATTTAGCAAAAGAAGGCTATGAAGTGTTTAGTGCTTATGATGGTGAAGAAGCTTTACAAAAAGTGGAAGAAATTCATCCTGATTTAATTTTGCTAGATTTAATGTTACCAAAAATTGATGGCTTAGAAGTTGCAAAAGAGGTCCGTAAAAATTATGATATGCCAATTATTATGGTTACTGCGAAGGACTCTGAAATTGATAAAGTGTTAGGACTTGAAATTGGAGCGGATGATTATGTGACCAAGCCATTTTCTAATCGTGAACTGGTAGCCCGGGTGAAAGCCAATTTGCGTCGTGGTGGTCAAGTTGCTAAAGAAACAGAAGAAAACCAAAACGCAGACTTAGTGGTGGGNGAATTAACGATACACCCAAATGCTTATATGGTTACCAAAAAAGAAGAAGAAATCATTTTAACGCATCGTGAATTTGAATTACTACACTACCTTGCAAAACATTTAGGACAAGTGATGACACGTGAACATTTACTTCAAACGGTTTGGGGTTATGACTATTTTGGAGATGTGCGGACCGTGGATGTGACTGTCCGTCGTTTACGTGAAAAGATTGAAGATAAACCTAGTCATCCAAATTATTTAGTAACTCGTCGTGGGGTTGGCTATTTTTTACGTAATCCAGAACAGGAGTAGTTTATGAGAGAGAGAGTTCGCTTTTTTCAATCGGTGAACTTTAAGATTGCCCTGACATTTATCTTGATTTTACTTATTTCAATCGAGATAATCGGGGCATATTTTATTCGCGGATTAGAAAAATCAATTGTCGATAATTTTACCAAAGGGATGGATACCCAAGTGGCTGCCTTGGCAAACACACTGTCTTCGGAGCTAGATCGAGATCAAGCTGATGATGAAACGATTCAAGCAAATATTCAGCGGCTATTAGATAATAGTAGTACGAGTGAAATGATTGAGATGCGTGTGGTGGATGAAAAAGGAATTGTTTTAGCTACGACCGATGTTTCTGGTAAGTCTGCGATTGGTAAGAAGAATGATTACCAAGAGCTAGATGATTTTACAATTAAAAGTATGAAAGTAGCAGATAAAGATACCCACAGTCGCGTACTTATTAATGTCCATCCGATTCAGTCAATGACAGGAGATACGGTTTTAGGTGCCCTGTATGTAAAGAGTGATATTGAAGACCAGTATCAGCAAATTAAAAATATTGCAGTTATTTTTGTCACTGCCTCACTTTTAGCAGTAGGTATTTCGATGGTCGTTGCGATTTTAATTGCCCATTCGATTACCCAACCAATTGGTGAAATGCGAGAACAAGCTTTACGAATTGCTAGAGGAGATTACAGTCGGAAAGTTACCGTTCATGGAAAAGATGAATTAGGTCAATTAGCTTTAACTTTTAATCAACTGGCTGAACAAATAGAAGAAACGCAAGATGCGATGGAATCTGAAAGAAACCGTTTGAATAGCGTCTTATCACATATGTCAGATGGAGTCGTTGCTACTGATCGCCGAGGAAAAGTCATTACTATTAACGACATGGCATTATCGTTATTAGGTATTTCTAAAGAGGCAGCAGTAGGACAAAATATATTGAATCTATTAGATATTGAAAAAGATTATACTCTTCGGAAAATTTTAGAAAGTACAGAAGAGTTATTAATTGAGCGAAATGAATCTAATTATGGGGATAACAAGATTATTCGTGTTGAGTTTTCAATGATTCGGCGTGAGTCTGGTTTTATCTCAGGTTTAGTTGCCGTTATGCACGATGTTACCGAACAAGAGCAAAATGAACGTGATCGTCGTGAATTTGTTTCTAACGTTTCTCATGAATTGCGCACCCCTCTAACAAGCATGCGAAGTTATATTGAGACTTTAAGTGAAGGGGCTTGGCAAGATCAAGAAATGGCGCCACGTTTTTTAAAAATTACTTTGGATGAAACCGACCGTATGATTCGGATGATTAATGATTTACTTGATTTATCTCGTATGGACAATGGTAATTTAAAACTGAATATTGAAATGGTTAATTTTAACGAATTAGTGAACTTTGTCTTAGATCGTTTTGACGTAATTATTGCAAATAGTGAGAAAAAGTATCGTATTGTTCGAGAGTTTACGCAAAGACCGCTTTTTGTCGAAGTGGATACTGACCGGATGATTCAAGTCATTGATAATATTATGAATAATGCGATTAAGTATTCTCCAGATGGTGGAAAAATAACCGTGCGCTTAATGGAAACACATAATAACGTGATATTATCGATTACCGACCAAGGGCTAGGAATTCCTAAAAAAGATATTTCACGTATTTTTGAACGCTTTTATCGTGTGGATAAAGCTCGTGCACGCAAACAAGGTGGAACTGGTTTGGGATTGGCGATTTCAAAAGAAGTGGTCAAAGCATTAGGCGGGACTATCTGGGCTACTAGTGTTGAAAATTATGGTTCGACGTTTTATATCAGTTTACCTTATGAACCGTTTGAGGAGGAATGGTGGGATTGAAATATTTGAGTCGTGGGATTCGTTTATGTTTGGTTGCATTGATTGTTTTGAGTTTCTATCTTTCATATCTCATTTGGTTATCTCCTGAACGAAATGATGAAAGCCAAGAGCAAGAGATGAGTCAAAAAATTACAGATATTCGTTCTAAAGAGGAATTATTTTTACCTACAAGTGTTTCATATCACGATGATAAACAAATTAACATAAGTAATTCACCAAGTATCTTATTATCTTTACATCATTTTTTTAAAGATCAAGAAATTCGTCGTCTACAAATCTATGCCTATGAAAATGAAGAATCTTTATTAAAAAATTTATCAAAGGAAAATTATGTTTCTTTTGATTATTTGTCAAAAATGAATTTAAATGAATATTTATCTGTTTATCAATTACGATTGTCAAATAACGATAAACAGAAACTAAAAAGTATTTATTTTGATGAAATGAGATTGAATTTAAAGCAAAAGCAACTAGTCTTTATTAATCACGAAGACCAGCAAGTGTTCAAATTTCATGTACAAATGGATTTAACCCAGATTGAAAACTATCTTAAAAAGCATCAAAAACAATTTCAATTGCATGAAGGTGAATTTAAGATGGTTTCCGGACAAGTTTATAGTAAAGATCCTATCAAATTACAGTTATACTCTTATATCTCAACGGATCAACCTTATACACTTTTTCGTGATGCATTCTTTTTAAATACACGTGATATCAAAGTGAATGATGATACAAATGATGCTTTGGTCTTAAGTAATCATCAAGGCGATATGCTGTCTATTTCATTGAATGATCAAATGGTGCATTTTCGTGCGAATCAAGTGGATTTTCATAATCAGAATATGCATAGTGTAAGTGCGGATTATGTCTCTCGCTTAGGAACGAACCTAGGACAATTGCGTTTCTTTCAACGTGAAGATAAGAAGATTATTTATCGTGCGTTTGTCGAAGGATATCCATTATTTAGAAAAGATGATAACGGAAAAATTGTAGTTTCCTTTAGTGATTTAGGTCAAGAAAATACTAGAAATATGGAGATTAGTGGGAATTTAACTACATTACAAGTTCCAATTCCTTCTGATAAGACAAAAACATTGCCAGGTGCTTTAACCATTTGTGAAAAGTTGCAATCCTTAGGTATCAAAGCATTACCAGAAATGACGATTGGTTATTTGTGGGAGGAAATACAAGATACTGGAGTGGTGGATTTAACACCGACTTGGTTTGCTTATTATCAAAATCAATGGCTACCATACGATGAATTGGTACAAATTTTATCAAACGGGAAAGGGGCTTAAAAAATGGATTTCAAACGAATAGAAGCAATTTTTCTGGTCGCTTTCCTTTGTTTAGATATTTTCTTGTTTTCGATTTATCGACAATCACAAAATGAGCAGACACCAATCAATAATTCCTCTACCATCAAAATTACGCAGCGTTTAAAAGAAGATAAAATCAAGTATGAGGGCAAAATTTCATCTGAGCATACGGATGGTTATTATCTTAGTGCTACCCAGACAAATTTAAATACGGAATTGCAAAATATGAAAAAGACAAAGAAATTAGAGAATATTGATGTTTTGCGAAGTAGTGTGAAAGATAATTTACTTTCTTTAACCCCAGAAAAAGATTTATCCGTCAATAAAAAAGGACAGATTCCGACATTGGTTCGTGAAACATTAACAAATCAGAAAGAGATTATCCTTGGAAAAGATTATCGCTATCAAGACGAAATTCATCAACAAAGTGATGGCTATTTGGATGTTTATGCTTGTCAGAAATATGAAGGCATTCCAATAAATGATATTACTGCTCAAATCAAATTCACGTTAAAGAAAAATGATGAGAATTATCGCCTTGAAAAGATTCAGCAAATGCATTTGAGCAATTTAACGGCTTTACGCGAAAAAATGCCGCTAGTCTCTGAGGAAGATGCTTTAACGACGCTTTATATTAATAATAAATTGAGTAAAAATGATGAAATTTTATGGTCGAAATTAGCTTACACATTGGTACTACAAGTGAGAGGGAAAAATGTTTATGTACCTGCTTGGTTTGTGTCAATACGGCATGAAGACAAAAAAGAGCAAGTCGAAATAGTCAATGCTTTTCGTAATCGTATCATTACGAATGCTGCAGTTCGTAAAGTAGAAAATAAATAAATTTTACAGTATAATGACCTTAGATAAAAGAGGTGTGAACTTTTGGAAACAGGGCAAGCTTTTGAAATTAGTATTTTAGCTAGTGGTTCGACAGGGAATAGCTTATATTTAGAGACGACTGAAAAAAAGATTTTAGTCGATGCTGGTTTAAGTGGTAAAAAAATCGAATCCTTAATGCAGCAAGTCGGTAAAAATCCAGCAGACTTAGATGCTATTTTGGTGACGCATGAACATTCCGACCATATTCAAGGGGTAGGAGTCTTAGCACGGCGTTATGATTTAGAAGTCTACGCAAATGAACTAACTTGGAAAGCCATGGATAAACACTTGGGTAAAATTCCCGTTGAAAAGAAAAAAATCTTTGAAATGGGTAAAAAGATTACTTTTGGTGATATGGATATTGAAAGCTTTGGTGTATCACATGATGCCGTCGCGCCACAATTTTATCGTTTTTATAAGGATAATAAGTCTTTTGTCATGTTGACAGATACTGGTTATTGCAGCGATCATATCCGAGGAGTTATTAAAGGGGCCGATGCTTATTTAATTGAAAGTAATCATGATTTAGAAATGTTACGAATGGGCGGTTATCCTTGGACTTTAAAGCAAAGAATCTTAGGAGATAAGGGCCATTTGTCTAATGAAGATGGTGCTTTAGTGATGACTGATGTTTTAACTGATAAAACCAAACGCGTCTATCTTGGTCATTTAAGTCGTGAAAATAATCTTGTTGAATTAGCCCATATGACAATGGAAGATACCTTAAAACGTTATGATTTTGGTGTTGGTGAGACTTTTGATATTTATGATACAAGTCCAGATATAGCGTGTGAACCTTTCGTATTATAGTAAATAAAGATGTTTGATTATCTCAATTATTGGATAGTCAAGCATCTTCTTTTTCTAGTTTTTTTAGACAAAATACTTGCAAATAGAGCGTAAAATGAGTAATATATATTTGTAGTTAGCACTCAACTGTTTAGAGTGCTAATATCTAGATATTTATCTTTTTTGGAGGGATGCATTGTGTTAAGACCTTTAGGAAATCGTGTAATTATTGAAGTTGCACAAGAAGAAGAAAAAACAATTGGAGGGATTGTATTAGCCTCTGCTGCCAAAGAAAAACCACAAACCGGTACAGTCATTGCTGTTGGTAGTGGTGAAGTATTAAAAGATGGTACAAAAGTTGAAGTTCCAGTAAAAGTTGGCGAAACGGTGATGTTTGAAAAATATGCTGGTTCTGAAGTGAAATATGAAGGAAAAGAATATTTAATCGTTGCGGCTAAAGATATTATGGCCGTTGTAGAATAAGATTGAGGTGAAAAATAATGGCAAAAGAAATTAAATTTGCAGAAGACGCACGTGCAGCCATGCTACGTGGGGTAGATAAATTAGCGGATACAGTTAAGGTAACATTAGGACCAAAAGGACGTAATGTCGTTTTAGAAAAATCATTTGGTTCACCATTAATTACCAATGATGGTGTGACCATTGCTAAAGAAATTGAATTAGAAGACCATTTTGAAAACATGGGAGCTAAATTAGTTTCTGAAGTGGCATCAAAAACAAATGATATTGCTGGTGACGGTACAACTACAGCTACTGTTTTAACCCAAGCTATCGTACGTGAAGGTTTGAAAAATGTGACTGCGGGTGCCAACCCATTAGGTATTCGTCGTGGGATTGAATTAGCAACTAAAGCAGCGGTTGAAGAATTACACAATATTTCAGCTATTGTTGACTCTAAAGAAGCAATTGCCCAAGTAGGTGCAGTATCTTCAGGTAGTGAACAAGTAGGTAACTATATTGCCGATGCGATGGAAAAAGTTGGTAATGATGGTGTGATTACTATTGAAGAATCAAAAGGTATCGAAACTGAACTTGAAGTAGTTGAAGGAATGCAATTTGATCGTGGCTATCTATCACAATACATGGTTACTGATAATGATAAAATGGAAGCTGTTTTAGAAAATCCATATATCTTAATTACTGATAAGAAGATTTCAAACATTCAAGAAATCTTACCATTATTAGAACAAATCCTACAACAATCTAAACCATTATTAATTATTGCGGATGATGTAGATGGTGAAGCCCTTCCTACATTAGTGTTAAATAAAATCCGTGGTACTTTCAATGTAGTTGCTGTCAAAGCACCTGGATTTGGTGATCGTCGTAAAGCAATGTTAGAAGATATTGCTATTTTAACTGGTGGTACAGTGATTACTGAAGATTTAGGCTTAGAATTAAAAGATGCTACATTACAAAGTTTAGGTCAAGCAAGCAAAGTGGTAGTAAACAAAGATACTACGACGATTGTTGAAGGTGCTGGCGATTCAGAAAACATTGCCGCTCGTGTTCAAATTATTAAAGGTCAAATTGCTGAAACAACTTCTGATTTTGATCGTGAAAAATTACAAGAACGTTTAGCAAAATTAGCTGGCGGAGTTGCCGTGATTAAAGTTGGTGCGCCTACTGAAACAGAATTAAAAGAAATGAAATTACGTATTGAAGATGCATTAAATGCGACTCGTGCGGCAGTTGAAGAAGGTATGGTCTCTGGTGGGGGTACTGCCTTAGTTAATGTAATCAATAAGGTTGCTGAAGCTGAAAGTAAAGAAACGGGCGATGTTGCAACTGGTGTCCGTATTGTATTACGTGCTTTAGAAGAACCAGTTCGTCAAATTGCTGAAAATGCTGGCTATGAAGGCTCAGTTATCGTTGATCGTTTGAAGAAAGAAAAACTAGGTGTTGGTTTTAATGCTGCTACTGGTGAATGGGTAAATATGCTTGAAGCTGGTATTGTGGATCCAACAAAAGTGACTCGTTCAGCTTTACAAAATGCTGCTAGTGTGGCTGCCTTATTATTAACAACAGAAGCAGTAGTTGCTGATAAACCAGAACCAGCTGCACCTCAAGCACCTGCGATGGATCCTTCTATGATGGGCGGTATGATGTAAAAATAAACGAAGAACCTTGATTTATCAAGGTTCTTTTTTTGCTTATACGGATATTTTTAGCAAATAGGGGTAAAATAGAGGCAAAAATTATAAGTTGTTCAATTTCTCTATTATCTGTTCGCTCATTATTTGGTCGCAGAATGATTATTGAAGGAATAACTTTATTTTAGGAGTAATATTTGATAATTTCAGCTAATAAATCAGTCGAAGGAACAATCGTTTTTTCATCATAATACGCACGAAAACGCTCATCAGCTTGATACATTTCAGCTAAATTCCGATGATAAGTAGCATTATAATAGGGAGCAACTGTTGTCAACCAGGTTTTATGAGCCTCAAAAGCCTTTTGCGCTGTATCATTTGGTAGCTCTTGAGGATGTGAAAGTAAGGAATTTAAAGCTTGGATTAAAGTCTTTTCTGCATCTTGCATGGTTTCAAATTGCTCTGGGGTTAAGTCTAACCATTTTTGATTACTTTTTTGAACGGCTTCTTCACCATATTTTTCCCGTATTTCTTGGCCGTATTTTTCTTCATTTTCAGCTAATTTTTGTTGTTTAAAGTAGTTGAATTTTTCTTGATCAGTCATAGTTATTTCTCCTTGGTATTCTTGTAAAGTTTTTGTTAATGCTTGGATTTGTTGCTCTAATGAAATTTTTTGTTGGATTAATTTCATTTGTTGTGATTGTAATGTTTGGTAAATAGTAACCTTATCTTGTGCCATAATTGTTTGAATTTCAATTAAGCTAAGTCCAAACGATTTAAAGAATAGTATTTGTTGAAGACGGGTAACTTCCTCTGAGCCATAGATACGATAACCATTGGAGCGAATGGCTTTTGGTTTGAGTAAGTCAATTTCATCATAATAGTGTAAGGTTCGTTTACTCACACCGCTTAATTTAGCGAGTTGTTGGATTGTGTACTCCATTGTGCTCATCCTTTCTCCTCTTAATTACAGTTCTATCATAAGCAATGACGTTACGGTAGAGTCAAGTGTTTTTTATCAATTTAACTTTATTTTTTTTCGTTCTTTTGAGAATTTACCTGATAGGTTTTCCGACCATAGACCTATTTAATATTTTATAATTTATGTTACAGTCAATATATCAATATATGGAGGTGCATGTATGCAAAATATTCATTATTTTAAAGAGAATCCGCCAAAATCATGGTGGCGTCCGATTGTAGCGACATTCTTGGTTTTTGCCATTTGTGGTGGTGTAGGATCTATTCCAATATCCATCTTGATTTCTATTTTTACGAAGGAATCCTTATCGCAAGTTACCGAAAACAGTATCAGTGGGGAATTAGGTTCTTTATTTGGCTTCGGTTTTGCACTTATTGGCATTATCTATTGGAATAAACGTATGAATAAGCGCCCAATAGCATCTTTAGGCTTTACCCAAGAAAATGTGTTCAGTCAATATGCTTTGGGATTTCTAATTGGTGCCAGTTCACTAGCCTTTTTAGCAGTAGTAGCGATGTTTCTAGGGAGCATTCACTTTAAGCTAAATTCGCATATGAACTTTGGCTTAATTATATTATTGTTACTTGGGTTTATCATTCAAGGTTTAACCGAGGAAGTATTATGCCGTGGTTATTTACAAGGTAGTTTAAGTGCATTGATGGATGAAAAGTGGGCAATTATCATTAGTGCGGTCTTTTTTGCAGTATTACATGGCGCAAATCCTGGCATTCAAGTATTACCATTGATCAATTTATTTATTTTCGGCTTGGTCTTTAGCTTATTATATGCGTATAGCGAAAATATTTTATTTGTAGGTGCTGCTCATAGTGCTTGGAATTTTTTCCAAGGTCCATTTTTCGGGGTACAAGTAAGTGGGACGGAATCCATAACTTCAGTATTAAAAGCAAGTATTCCGCAAGCAAACTTCATTAATGGTGGTTCTTTTGGAATCGAAGGTAGCATATTAACAACAGTATTTGGCATTTTTTGCTGTGTATTATTATCTCAACTCATATTAAAGAAAAGAAAATAAGTTTTTAAGCCAATGATACTCAAATTTGAGGCGTTGGCTTTTTATTGTATTGACAGATGT
>JGI24708J26588_10003423_pt1 | contig 11474 bp, 14 predicted proteins | sample BioPla1DNA2_FD_26588 | JGI IMG/M metagenome (IMG submission 26588) | reverse complement strand
CTGGTACCTGCGGGAATATAGATATTTATGTTCTCCTCCTACCAGTAGTAATGATGATCAATCCGGCACTCTCAGACGCGCTGGCAGATGCTACAGAAAGAGCCCTTGCTGAGGCTGAGATCCGGCTTCCCCCCGACGTGCTCGCGGCGCTCCAGAGGGCGGCCGAGGTTGAGAGTGACGAGGGCGCACGATCCGAACTCGCTACGATCCTCGAGAATGTTGCGCTTGCTGAAGAGCGCCAGGTGCCTATCTGCCAGGATACCGGTGTGCCGGTGGTCTACATCACCCTCCCCCCCGATATACCGCTCTCATCCGCCATCTATGACGGGGTGCGGGAAGGGGTGCGCCGGGCAACGGTCGCAGTTCCGCTCCGCCCAAACGTCGTCGACCCGATCACCCGGAGAAACACCGGGGATAACGTCGGTCTCGGTATGCCGGCCGTCCACGTGACGCCCGGGGAGAGGTTTACGGTGACTGTACTCCCGAAGGGCGCGGGTTCTGAGAATGCATCGAGGCTTGGTATGCTCCTCCCTTCGCAGGCAGCCGATATACCGAAGTTTGTCGCCGAGACGATGCTCGTCGCGGGGGGAAGACCATGTCCGCCAGTCTTCCTCGGTGTCGGGATCGGGGGGACGTTTGATGGGGCAGCCGCGCTTGCAAAGGAGGCTCTCCTCCTCCCGGTCGACACCATGGATGGGTACGAGCAGGAGATATGCGATGCGGTCAATGCCCTCGGTATCGGGCCAATGGGGCTTGGAGGGGACACGACCGTGCTCGCCGTGAAGGTGAAGCGTGCTGACTGCCACACCGCCTCTCTCCCGGTAGCGGTGAACGTACAATGCTGGGCCTGCCGCCGGGCGACCGTGGAGGTCCGCCTATGATCGATCTTGTAACACCGCTCGGTGCCGAGGTCCTCGATCTCCGGGCAGGTGACCGGGTGACCCTCACCGGGACGATCTACACCGCCCGGGACGAGGCGCATATACGGATGATGGAGGAAGGTATCCCCTTCACCCCTGAAGGAGCCGTGGTCTACCACTGCGGCCCGGTGGTGCAGGATGGAAAGCTCGTCGTCGCAGGGCCCACCACGTCCGCGCGGATGAACGCACTCACCGGGTTCCTCATCGATGCCGGTATCCGCGCTCTCATAGGGAAAGGCGGTATGGGGCCAGAGGTGGTCAAACAGCTCCGGGGACGCGCCGTCTATCTCGCGTTCACAGGGGGGTGCGCCGCGCTCGCCGCTGCGCACATGAACCTTAAAGGCGTCTATTTTGAAGATCTCGGAATGGCCGAAGCGATCTGGATCGTCGAAGTCGACCGCCTGCCGTTGACGGTTGGGATCGACGCACACGGTGACGATCTCTTCGAAGCCGTGCACGAGAAAGCGAAAACACAATTTCATCAGCAATTCAATATCAAGCAGGGTACTGCCCTATGAAACTCGTCATCGATGAAAGCCGCTGCAAGGGGTGCAACCTCTGTGTGCTGGTCTGCCCATACAGGATATTTCAGGAAGGAACTGAACTCAACAGCCGGGGGGTCGTCGCCCCGGTCCTCGATCGCCCTGAGCGATGCCCGAACTGCAGGCTACAGTCCCTCTATGGCCGGGTACTCTGCGGCGTCTGCCACATGATCTGCCCTGATCAGGCGATCTCCTGGGTCAGGGAGAAGCCGTTTGAACCTCACCAGGTTGAGGTGGAGTTTTGAGCGGGCTCGAGTTCATGCAGGGGAACGCCGCCTGTGCGGAAGGTGCGATCGCCGCCGGATGCCGATTCTTTGGCGGCTACCCGATCACTCCATCGACCGAGATCGCCGAGACCATGGCCCGGAGGCTCCCGAAGGTCGGCGGCGTCTTCATATCCATGGAGGATGAACTCGCAAGCATCGCCGCGGTAATCGGGGCTTCCTGGACGGGCACGAGGGCCATGACCGCCACGAGTGGCCCAGGGTTCTCTTTGATGATGGAGAATATCGGCTACGCGGCCATGACCGAGACGCCGTGCGTCATAGTCAACATCCAGCGAGGAGGTCCGAGCACCGGCCAGCCGACCCGGGCGGCACAGGGCGATATGCTCCAGTGCCGGTTTGGATCGCACGGTGACTACAGCACCATCGCGCTCACCCCGAACTCGGTCCAGGAGATGTTTGACCTGACGGTGAAGGCATTCGACCTCGCTGACCGGTTCAGGGTTCCCACATTTCTCATGTCCGATGAGATCGTCGGCCATATGCGGGAGCGGGTGACCATCCCCGACTCGGTCAAGACCGCCCCCCCAGCTCCCCTTGCACAAGACTCACTCCCCTTCGAGGCCGGTGACGACGGCGTCCCGGGCTTTGCGCCATTTGGGTCAGGCCGATCGATCCACGTGACCGGGCTCACCCACGATGAGCGTGGCTACCCTGACACGACCGACCCCCTCGCGCATGACCGCCTCGTGCGCAGGCTTGTCTCGAAGGTCGAGTCAGCGCGACACGATATAGCCGACTACGAGGTCACAAACCCCGATGCCGAGACGGTCTTTATCACCTACGGCCCGCCGTCCCGGACGGTCGAGCAGGTCATGCACGACCACCCCGATGATGGTGTCGGCCACCTCCGCCTCCGGGTCGTCTGGCCGTTTCCTGAGTTTGCACTCCGGAAGTTTTCCGGCGCGAAGGTCTTCCTGATGCCGGAGCTGAATATGGGGCAGATGGTGAGGGAGGTCCAGCGTCACGTCGATCAGCCGGTCATATCGATCCCGAAGCTCGGGGGAGAACTCCACNCCCCCGCCGAGCTTCTGCAGGCTCTGGAGGCGCACCGATGATCGCGCCTGACTGGTTCAGGGAGGACCGGCTCCCCCANATCTACTGCACCGGGTGCGGCAACGGGACGGTCCTCAACTGCACCCTCGCGGCGGTGGAGGAGATGGGCTGGAGACAGGACGAGACAGCCTTTATATCGGGGATCGGGTGCTCATCCCGTGCCCCGGGCTACATACTCGCCGACTCACTCCACACCACTCATGGGAGGGCGCTGGCGTTTGCCACCGGCGTGAAGATGGCACGACCCGACCTGAACGTCGTTGTCTTCACCGGCGATGGCGATCTTGCCGCCATCGGCGGGAACCACTTCATCCACGCCTGCCGCCGGAACGTGGATATGACCGTGATCTGCATGAACAACCAGATCTACGGCATGACCGGTGGGCAGGGGAGCCCGACAACCCCGGAGGGGGCCTTCTCGACGACGACGCCGTACGGGGCGAGTGAACCGGCCTTCGACCTTGCGGAACTCGCTGTAGCGGCGGGTGCGAACTACGTCGCTCGCTGGACGTCGTACCACGTCATGGAGCTCGCAAAAGCGATCGCCGCCGGGATGCGGACACCGGGTCTCGCCTTTATCGAGGTGAGAACCCAGTGCCCGACGAACTTCGGCCGCCACAACAGGCTCCGGAGCATCCCGGCCATGATCGAGTACCTCAAGGGCCATGCGATGCTCGTCACGAAGTACAACCGCCTCGTTCTGGAAGGGGCGGAGGTCCCGGAGGGGACGTTCACCATCGGGGAGCTGATCAGGCGACGGAGGCCGGCTATGGGGGTGAGACGATGAGGCATGAGGTCAGGTTCTCTGGCTACGGCGGGCAGGGTATCATCCTCTCCGCGGTCATCCTTGGGCGGGCGGCGGCGCTCTACGACGGCGCGTATGCCATCCAGACCCAGGTCTATGGCCCTGAAGCCAGAGGCGGGGCGTCGATGGGGCAGGTGATCATCGACGATGCGCCGATCCTCTACCCTGCGGTGACGGACCCCGACATCTACGTCATCATGTCCCAGCAGGGGTTTGAGAAGTATGGGGTTTTGGCGCGGGAAGATGCGGTCATGGTCCTTGATGCGGACCTCGTCAGATCTCGCCCGGCATGCCGCTACCACGAGGTCCCGGCGACAACGGAGGCAAAAGAGAACCTCGGTCGTGAGATCGTGGCAAACATCGTCATGATGGGAGCTCTCGTGGCCATAACCGGGNTCGTGAGCAGGGAGGCGATCGAGCGGGCTGTGCTCGATAGCGTCCCGAAGGGCACCGAGAGCCTGAATTCAAGAGCACTGAGACGCGGATTTGAACTGGGAGAGCGAGCATGAAACTACTGGAATACGAAGCAAAAGAGATCTTTTCAAAGTACGGCATTCCGGTCCCGAAGGGGGTCCTTATACGGGCGCCGGAGGAGGTTACGGAACACCTGGCAGAGGTCGGCGATGCCGTGGTGATGAAGGCTCAGGTGGATGTCGGAGGTCGGGGGAAGGCTGGCGGTGTCCTCTTTGCCGGGGACACGACGGCAGTCGAGACCGCCCGAGAGCTCTTCTCCCGCGATATCAAAGGCGTTCCGGTAAGGAGCATCCTCGTCGAGGAGAGGCTCTTGATCGAGCACGAGTACTACGTCAGCATCGCCGTCGACCGGTCGAGCAGGCAACCTGTGATCCTCTTCGCCGATGCCGGAGGGGTCGAGATCGAGANCACAGCATCGGCCGTCCGCAGGGTCATCGTATCGCCGCTTCTCCGGAACATTCCACCGTTTCTCATGCGCGAGCTCCTCGGTGACGCTCCAAAGGAACTCGCCCCCACGATCAACAGTCTCTACCGTGTGTTCCAGGAGAAGGATGCTATGCTCGCCGAGATAAACCCGCTCGTGACGACGCCGCAGGGGGTCTACGCAGCTGATGCAAAGCTCATCATCGACGATAACGCCCTCGCCCGCCAGGGTATAGCGGTCAACCGGGACCTCTCCGCGCGCGAACGTGAGGCCGAGAAGCACGGTTTCTCATACGTGGAGCTGGACGGGAGTATCGGGGTCATAGGAAACGGTGCCGGACTCACGATGTCGACGCTCGATCTCATCGAGTACTACCGGGGCCGGGCAGCAAACTTCCTCGACGTCGGGGGCGGCGCTGACCAGGAACGTGTGATGCACGCCGTCCGGCTCGTCGCGAGCATGCCCGGCGTGAACGTGATCGTGGTCAACCTCCTTGGTGGGATCACCAGGTGCGATGAGGTGGCGCGGGGGATCATCGCCGCTGATGTCTCACCGACGGTCATCGTCAGGATGGCCGGGACGAACGAAGAGGAAGGGAGGCAATTGCTCGCCGGGAACGGTTATCGGATGCTCGAGAGCATGGATGCAGCAGTTCGAGCTGCGATGGAGGTGGCACCATGATCTACGGAGACAGAGACCTCGGTGTGATAGTTCAGAACATCACCGGCAGGCAGGGCCGGTTCCACACCGAGCTGATGAACAACTACGCGCGCGAGGTCGGCGGCCGGGGTGTCGTCGCCGGGGCAGCGCCCGGCAAGGGCGGGCAGGAAGTCCACGGCGTCCCGGTCTATGACACGGTTCGGGAGGCCCGGGAGGAGCATGGTGCTACCGCAAGCGTCGTATTCGTCCCGGCTATGGCCGCAGCCGACGCTATCATGGAGGCGGCGCATGCGGGGATCGAGCTTGCGGTCGTCATCACCGAGCATATCCCGGTCCACGACACCATGAAGGCGCTCGCCTACGCAAAGCTCCACGATTGCACGGTCATCGGTCCGAACTCCCCCGGGCTCCTCTCGCCGGGGGAGTGCAAACTCGGTATCATGCCGGCCCACCTCGCCACCCGGGGGCGGTCGGCGTCATATCCCGGAGCGGCACGCTCACCTACGAGGTGGTCGATGAACTCACCCGTGCCGGTATCGGCCAGAGCACAGTCGTCGGGATCGGTGGCGATCCGGTGATCGGCCAGACGTTTGTGGATGCGCTTGCACGGTTCGAGGACGATCCTGAGACTGAGGCGGTCGTCATCATCGGCGAGGTGGGGGGGAACCTCGAGGAAGAAGGGGTCAAGTCGACTGATCTCCCGGTCGTCGCCTACATCGCCGGCGTGAGCGCCCCCCCTGAGAAGCGGATGGGTCATGCGGGAGCGATCATCGAAGGCGGCGAAGGCGACGCACGCTCCAAGGTTCGCCGTATCTCCGCCCTCGGGATCCCGGTCGCATCCCGGCCGTCGGAGATACCGGGGCTGATTCGCGAGGTGTTATGAACAGTGACCTGATGCTCGCTACCGCCTGTGAGGTGGCAGCAAAGATCGGCGCCCGGGCGGTCGTCTCATTTGTCGACCTGATCCCGGCCCCCGCAGGCGTGCCTGATGTTCCGATAATACGGGTGCAGGAGTTGCAGCTCGACGTCTTAAGGGACCTCACCATGCACGACATACTGGAGGTGAGCGAGCGGCATATGCTGGATGCCGCCGTCCATATCTATCTTCAGAGGAACCTTGAGAGCGGCCTTGTCATCGGCGTCTTCCCCTACGCCATCATCATCTATGACATCGAAGAGGGAAGAAATTTCATCAACCTCAAGGACTTCTCAGATATCGTCCCCCGCGAGGTGCTCCACGCCGTCCTCACGCTGGCCCTCGAGATCGCGGTTGAGGGGAGGGAGGGGAGGGCCATCGGCACAGCGTTCATCATCGGAGACCCCGAAGAGATCTTCAGACACTCCCACCAGGCGATCTTAAACCCCTACCAGGGGCAGCCTGCTGCCCTCCGGGACATCAAGAACAAGGATAATTGGGAGAGCGTAAAGGAGTTTGCCCAGCTGGACGGTGTTTTTGTCGTCGACAAGAGCGGCGAGATACGATCGGCAGGGCGGTACCTTGACGTCACCGGGCGGGGCATCTCCCTCCCCGGGGGCCTTGGGGGGAGGCATCGCGCAACCGCGTCCATCACCTACGAGATCCCGGCCATCGGCATCACGGTCTCCGAGAGCGGAGGTATGGTGCGTGTCTTCAGGGATGGCGCTTGCAAGATCGGCATCCGCTCTGACATCCGCATCAGGAGCGACGGTTAGAAATCGTTATATGAATTGCAATCATTTCTTCTATAATAATTTAGAACTACGGTGGATTTGATGACCAGGAACATCAGCGTAGAAGGGCTTGACCAGATCCCGATCGAGAAGCAGCGGGTCGAACTGGTGGAGAGGAAGTGCCGTGGGCACCCTGACAGCCTGGCGGATGGCGTCGCAGAGTCGATCAGCCGTGCGCTCAGCAGGGCATACCTGGAGGAATGCGGCGTCGTCCTGCATCACAACACCGATCAGGGTGAGGTCGTGGCGGGGGAGTCGATCCCGAAGTTCGGCGGCGGCGTGATAACAAAGCCGATCTACTTCCTCATATCAGGCAGGGCGACCAAGATCTTTGATGGTGTGAACATACCGGCGGATGCGATCGCCGTCGAGGCGGCACGCGACTACATACGGGGGATCCTCCCGTACCTCAACATGGACCGCGACGTCATCGTCGACTGTCGGATGGGGATGGGGTCGACCGATCTCTGCGACGTCTTCCTCTCCTGCGACGGAAAGATCCCNCGGGCAAACGATACATCGTTCGGCGTCGGACATGCGCCGTTCAGCGAGGCCGAGAGCATCGTACGGGGTGTCTCCGCTTTCATCGATGAAGAACTCCGGCCCAGGTACCCGGTCATCGGCCAGGACTGCAAGATCATGTGCCTGCGTGACGGCGATACCATCACCCTCACCGTCGCGATCGCGTTTGTGGATCGCTACTGTTCAGGCATCACCGAGTACATCGAGCAGAAACGTATCCTGACCGAGGAGATCGCAGCGGTCGCAAAGACGTTCACGGATAGGAGCGTCAACGTCGCCATCAACACCGCCGACGACCTCGATAGCGCAAGCGTCTTCCTGACAGTCTCGGGGACGTCGGCGGAGATGGGCGATGACGGATCCGTGGGCCGTGGTAACCGCGCAAATGGGCTGATCACCCCGAACCGTCCCATGAGTATGGAGGCGACGAGCGGCAAGAACCCGATCAACCACGTCGGAAAGATATACAATCTCCTCGCGACCCGTATGGCACAGGACTGCGTAGCAGAGGTCGATGGGATCGAGGAGATCTACATCCGCATCCTCTCCCAGATCGGCCAGCCGATCGATCGGCCGCATGTGGCAAGCGCCCAGATCCTCACAAACCCGGGCGCGACCATCAAGCCCATCAGGTCTGATGTCGAGGCGATCATCGACGGGTGGCTGGAAGAGATCACCACCATAACAGAGAAGGTCATCAGGGGAGAGCTCTCCACGTTCTGATCTTTGCAGATCCGGATAGAATCTATGGATAGACGATCATACAGGGAGCGGGACGCCGGGCTCATTCGCCTCGCCATCCCAAACAAAGGCAGGATAGCAGGACCGGTCAACGAGCTACTTGAGAGGAGTGGGCTTCGCCTCATCGAAGGCGGCGAGCGGAGGCTCGTCACCCGGACCCATGACCCGAACGTAGAGATCCTCTTCGCCCGTCCGATCGATATACCGGAGTACGTGGCGAGCGGGGTCGCCGACCTCGGTATCACCGGGAGGGATATGGTCATGGANCGGGGTTCAGCGGTCGAAGAGGTCCTGGACCTTGAGATCGGCAGGGCAACCCTCGTCGTCGCTGTGCCGGANGANTCCGGNATCGAGGCGGTCGNCGACCTTGATGGAGCAAGGGTTGCGACTGAGTTTCCGTCGATCACCCGCTCGTTCTTCGCTGACCGTGGGATCACGGTCACGATCGTGACCGTAGGGGGGGCGTGCGAGGCGACACCGCATCTCGGGATAGCCGATGCCATCGTCGACCTCTCCTCCTCCGGCACGACCCTCCGGACGAACCACCTTCGGGTCGTCGAGGAGATCTTCACCTCCACGACGATCCTGGTGGCAAACCCCGCCGCCCTCACAGCCAGGAGGGGGAAGATCGGTGAACTCACCCTCGCCATCGAGAGTGTCATCAGCGCGAAGGGCCAATGCTACCTGATGATGAACGTCCACCGGGGCGCCCTGGCGGACGTGAGAGAGGTGCTCCCCGGCCTCTCCGGTCCGACGGTGATGGATGTGGCATCGGATGAGAATCTGGTCGCCGTCCATGCTGTCGTGAAAGAAGATCGGGTCTACCAGCTGATCAACCAGCTGAAGCAGGCAGGCGCAAAGGACATATTAGTTATGCCTATCGAGCGGATCATACGCTGAGAGTATGGAGATCTATCCTGCAGTCGATATTCTGGATGGCCGGTGCGTGCAGCTTGTGCAGGGCCGGCCGGAGGCAGCGACATTTTACGGGGATCCGGCCGCCTGGGCGCACCGGTGGCTTGAGGAAGGGGCGGACGGTATCCATATCGTCAACCTCGATGGTGCGTTTGGTCGTGCGCAGAGGAACGCTGACCTGATCCGCACGTTCATCCGTGAGACGAACGCTTTTGTCGAGCTCGGGGGCGGTATCAGAAGCGTGGAAGATGCCTCGGGGTGGCTTGACACCGGGGTCGATCGAGTGATCCTCTCGACCCTTGCGGTCAGGGCACCGGAGACGGTCCAGGCGCTTGGCAAGGAGTTTGGGAGTGAACGGGTGATGGCCGGGATCGACGCCCGGGAGGGCGAAGTGATGATCGAAGGGTGGGAACGCCCGGCGGGGAGCTACCTTGCCTGGGCTGAGCGGTTCGAGAGCCTCGGTGCGGGATCGCTCCTCTATACGAACGTGGATGTGGAGGGACTCCAGCAGGGGATCGCGCTTACCCCGGTTGAGGATCTCCTCCGGCGGGTGAGGATCCCGGTTGTGGTCTCGGGCGGTATATCGAGCGCCGAGGATATCCGGATGCTCCGAGGTGTCGGAGCGGCAGGAGCGGTCCCGGGCTCAGCCCTCTATGCCGGGATAGCCAGGCTCTCAGATCTTCTGGAGGCGGCACATGCGGAAGAGTGAGGTCCACCGGGCCACAAAGGAGACCGATATCAGCCTCTCCCTCGACCTCGACGGCACCGGGGTGGGAGATATCAATACCGGTATACCATTCTTCGATCATATGTTGACATCGTTTGCCCGGCACGGTCGGGTGGACCTCACCGTCCGAGCGATCGGAGACCTCGATGTGGATACCCACCATACGATCGAGGATATCGGGATCGTCCTGGGCGCAGCTCTTGCGGAGGCGGTCGGTGACGGTCGGGGGATCACCCGGTTCGCCGACGTCGCCGTCCCGATGGATGAGGCGCTTGGCCGGGTGGCACTCGATGTGGGCGGCCGGGGCTACCTCATCTTTGAGGGGGCATTTTCACCGGTGGGCCCGGGGGGGATCCCGGGCGACCTCATCGAACATTTCTTCTTCAGCCTCTGCATGCAAGCAGGGATCACCGCCCACATCACGGTCACGGGCAGGAACGATCACCACGTCTGCGAGGCCGCGTTCAAAGCGTTTGCCCGGGCGCTACGGGCGGCCGTGGCGATCGATCCCTCGATCGACGATGTACCGAGCACCAAAGGAGTTCTGTGAGAACCAGGGCTTGCTAAGCCCTGGGGTGGTGGAGCTTTTGCAAGTGCACACCACCTCCACCATAATCTGCCCCGGGAATCGCTGGTGGCAACCGTCTGGCCGCATCTCTGGAGGTTGGATGTGCCGACTGCTCATAATCAATCACACATTCGAGAGATCCTCGGGGGTATTTTTGCCTCTCTTCGCGCCTTTTGTAGCCACTCTCCACTCTGCCCGGGGTGGGGCGGGGGATGTCGGCATATTGAAAAGGAGGGGGAGACCTCGCAAAACCCGGCTACTCTCCTCACTCTGTGTGATTGTTGGCGCTACACCTCACACGTCAAAATCTTTGACGATAGGGTGACATGATGCACTACCCGTCGCGGTGAATCTGCCGCCCAAAATCGGGATCAGCTGCCTCTGGCCTCCCCGGTATCTCGACCCGCTCGCCCCATCCAGATCCTGAATGGCACAGAACGCGATCGGTGGAGCAGGCCGGAAAGGGGGACCCCGAAGGCCCCCGTAAAGAGAAGAGAGATCGTTTGAATCAGGCGGACTTAACCGCAAGCTCGACATCTTCTGCTTTGATCGTCTTGCGTCCCGCATGCTGGGCAAGCCTGTTGGCCTCCCTGGTCAGCTCGGCGATGTACGCCTCAGCCTTTGCAACCAGTGCGGCAGCAGCATCGCTGCCGACCCTCTCAGCACCATTCTTCTTTGCGATNCGTACAACCGCAGCAATAGGTAGATCTGCCATAATCTAATTCCACCTCTAAAAAGAGAGGTATGAGTTAATATTTAAATATTTCGGGATTATCTCNAGAATTTGGGTTTCTCTTTCCCATTGGGATTGTGCCTGCAGAGAGCATCCCGATACCAGCGAAGAATCGAGGTAGTTGGAAAAAGCGGCGGATATTAGTTAAAAAAAAGAATAACGGTCATATCTTGGTTTTCTGTGATTCTACTAGAGATTTCGCGAGCATTATTGCATTGGTATAATTTGCTGAAGCGCGCGACGTATCCACGAAAATTTTACTGATATTTACCACAGGTGCACCATGTCCCTTTCCGGCACCAAGGAACGTGAGCGTACGAAAGATCAGGTTCCCGGAGATCCCGTCGGGGGCGACGACCACCCCGTATCGCCCTGCCGCCTCCTCGATCAGGA
>JGI24708J26588_10003422_pt1 | contig 11474 bp, 10 predicted proteins | sample BioPla1DNA2_FD_26588 | JGI IMG/M metagenome (IMG submission 26588) | reverse complement strand
CTGGTTACTTTAAAAAATATAAGGAATACAAACACATCTACAAGAAAGCATTTATTGAAGAACCCTTCAACCATGCTTTTGACAAGGTAAGATGTGATTTTAAGAAAGGTATCAGAAAAGATGTTATTGAAGCAACGAAGATAATCATGTTAGGAAACCGCTATTATAGTAATGATTACATAAGTGGCTCATATAATAATGTTGACTTTGAGAGATCTGATGTATTAATACAAAATCATACTTCTAACGGTAAGAACTCTCATACGGTGACATATTTTCAAGGCAGATGGCTTATCTTTGAGTTCAATAAGAAATTTCATTTTGATTTGCAGATTATTGGCAAGGGTTTTACATACTCTAATAAACGAAATGGTTTCTTTACCAGTAAAGATAATCGTCGCCGCAAGNTTGAATTTGAAGATATACAATTTAACAAAGATTTTAAGGTATATGCTCAAGATGACTTTGAAGCCTTTTATATTCTTACACCTCAGTTTATAGATACACTTAAGAATATGTCTAATACTATGGACGGAAAATTTATGATGGGCTTTATAGACAACAAGCTTCATGTTGCAATTAATACTGGAAAGGATGCCATGGAACCTTCTATATTTAGAAGCATAAAAAACACAAACCATGGAGAAGTAGAAAAAGAAATCAATGTTATTATTAACATTATTGAGGGACTGAATTTAGACCGAGATCTTTATAATTAAATTAAAGGAGGAAATTATATGCCTGTAATTATCTTTTTACCTATTGTTTTATTTCTTATTGTTTTGATTTGGTACATTGCAACCATGAACAACTTAAGGCGAGCAGAAGTTAAAATTAATGAGGCCTTATCAGATATTGATGTTGCCTTAGTAAAACGTCATGACGTTCTAAGCAAGATGTATGACATTTGCAAAGGCTATATGAAGTATGAGAAAGAGACTATTCTAGAAACTATAAATCTCCGCAGCGGTATGACCATGAAAGAACGAACAAATGCCATTAATGATCTTGACCAAGCAAGTAATTTTGTTAATGTTGTTGCCGAGAATTATCCTGAACTTAGATCAAGTGAGAACTTTAAGCAATTACAAATATCAGTAATGGATGTAGAAGAGCATCTACAAGCAGCACGTCGCCTATATAACAGTAATATTTCATATCTAAATCAGAAAGTGGTAAGCTTCCCAAGCAGTATAGTTGCCAATACTCTGGGAATAAGCTCCAAAGAGTTCTTTGAGACTAAGGAAGATAAAAAGGAAGATGTTAAAATGGACTTCTAAGAAAAATAATTGACACCTGGAGGAAACATGGAAAGAACATCAAGACAATTAACCATTAAGTATGCCTTATTGCAAAGTACATACTGGATAAGCCAATGTACTATTTATGGTTTTGCAGCTGTATACCTACAATATAATAATTTTAACAATACACAGGTTGGAATTGTTCTTTCTCTATCTGCAATACTTTCAATTATACTTCAGCCTGTGGTATCTGCTTTTGCAGACAAGTCGAAGAAGAAAACCGTAAGAAACATTATTCTTATATTATTATTGTTGGGATTTACATTTGCAATCATATTGAACATTAAGACCAAGTCATTAATCTTTATAGGCATTGTATTTATATTAATCAATGGAATTCAATTTACTATAAATCCTCTGCTTAATTCTTATGCTTTAGAATACTTAAATAATGGTTATCCTTTAAATTTTGGTTTGGCTAGGGGGACTGGTTCTATTGCTTTTGCAATTACTTCCTTTTTCCTTGGCCATGGTATAACTAAGTTTACTGCTAAGATAATAGTACCCTTCTTTATCTTTAGTTATGTTTTTTTATTTTTAGCGGCTTATTTATTTAGAATAAAGAATACTAATAAAAATAATATTTCTAACCATTCAGTTCCTGAAAAGAGCCTTCTTGTTTCTGATAAAGATAAAAATCCACCTGCTAGCATTCTTGGTTTTTTTCTTAAATACAAAAAATTTACCTTGATGCTATTAGGCATTACTATGCTTTTTTATTCCCATAACATAATTAACACATACCTAATAAACATAATGGAAAATGTGGGTGGAAACAGCTCTGACCTAGGTCTTTCATTAACTATTGCCGCAGCCTTGGAGCTTCCAACTATGGCAGCTTTTGCTTTTCTTATTAAAAGGGTTAAAAGCAGTACCCTTATTAAGGCATCTGCCTTTTTCTTTATGATAAAATCACTTCTTGTATTTATTGCCGCCAATGTCTTAACAGTACATTTGTCCCAGGCTTTTCAAATGCTATCTTTCGCCCTTTTTACACCAGCCTCAGTATATTACGTTAATACTATTATTAATAAGGAAGATAGAAACAAAGGTCAGGCTATGATGGGAGTGGCAACAATAGGGGCCTCAGGTACCATTGCATTTATAACAGGGGGAAAGCTACTGGATACAAGAGGAGCTTCCCATATGTTACTTATAGGCTTTATAGTCTCCATCCTTGGTTTTATCATAACATGTATTTCTACGGAAAAATCAGACCTATAATCCTATCTATAAGCCCTAACTTCTTTTAATAAATTCTTCCTGACACTTGGGACATGTAATGCTTATCCTGCCCTTCCCCCTTGGTATACGAATTTTTTGACTACATTTAGGGCATCGATAGATGTGATATATTTGCCTTTGTTTAAACCTATACTTCTTTCTATGAAGGTAGGTTTTTACTTTGCCAAGTATTCGTAGATACATCTGATTTTCCTTATAACGCCTACTTGCATCCTTGGAAAACATTCTGTAATATCCATATATAACAAGCATTATAGATGATATATACAGAGGTTGCCTAAAAACAAACATAGATACTATCATTAAAATTATGGCTGACACCAACAAAAACCTACTTAATGAGTCAGCTCCATAACGTCCTATCATAAATTTTCTAAGCTTTTCTTTCACGTCTCTCCCTCCCTCTATTCAAATCTTATATTTATATTTTACTATAGTCATCTAAACTTTTCTTTCATATTTTTAAATATATATAAATTCCCTTAACCTATCTATACATAAACAAGCTTATTTTAAATATAATGTAACAATACCAATCTTAGGAGTCCTTATGAAGAAATTAATATATAAGCTTTTGGCCGTCAGCATAATCGTGCTGATTCTACCATTTATCCTTACATTAATCTTATCTAATAATAAAAAAGGCAGTTATTCCTTAGAATCCATGAACTTTAATATATATTATGAGAAAGATGGTGTCAAAGAAAAGTTAGATTTTGATCAATATCTGATTGGTTTAGTTGCTGCCAATATGCCTGCCGGTTATCATACAGAAGCTCTTAAAGCTCAGGCTATTGTATGCAGAACATATACACTTTATAATGTCTCCCTACTCTTAGAGGAGAACCCTTTTAAAAAAGATTATACCACATCAGAGCTTGGCCTTTCTTATATTTATCCTGAGGAGATGGAACAATACTGGGGAAGTGATGATTACATAAAATATCTTACTAAGATTGAAAATTCCGTCTATGGTACTAAAGATGAGGTTTTAGTCTATGAGGGAGATTTAATACTGCCAGTCTTTTTTGGTACAGGAACAGGATATACTAGAAATGCTAGCGAAGCATGGAATATAGACCTTCCCTACTTAATCAGTGTTCCCAGTAAACAAGATGTAACCTCCACCCATTACCTTAGAATAACCGAATATGATGTTGACAGCTTAATTGGTCTTTTAAAACAAGCTTATCCTTCCCTAGATCTTATCCCAAGAAACTTCTTTGATAAGGTTTCAGTGTCGGCTAGAGATAGTATTGGTTATGTGACAACTATAGATCTTGGGGACCTTTCAATCTCCGGAGAAGAATTTGCTCAGGTCTTGGGCTTAAACTCCAATCACTTTTATATTGAGAACTATGAGGGCAAAGCAAGGATAATATGTACTGGCGTAGGCCATGGAATTGGCTTAAGCCAGTACGGATCCAATGCTATGGCAGAAGAAGGTCACCTATATAAGGAAATATTAACGCACTATTACACTGCCGTTAAAATTACTAATCTTGAATAAAAGACTTATGATTTCTTCTCTTAACCAAGAAGACCAACTCTTCTAAGTGAAGTTTTAATGGCTTACTTTCATTCTTATGGTGGTCCATTAAGCCATGATAGAATGTATTTACCATGTCAAACTCTGCATCCTTAACCCCTATCTCACCATAACGATATGACATAAAGATATTTGCCACATGGGTAAAGGTAATATTATTATAAATGTATCTATCCCCAATCCTATCAGCCAACATTAGCAATGTTTCCTGCTGCCCTAAGACAAACCCTTCAAACTTAAGTAAGTGAAGAATTCTAATAAAAACAAGATACATCTTATTACTGTATGTAGCTTCTTCCATCTCCTTCATATATGCCCGCCGCAAGATTAGATAATAAACCACCAAGGCAAGGACTAATAGTAGCAAAGTGATCAGTATAAAAATTATCCATCCCCATGCTTTAGAGAACTTATCTTCCTTTTGGGGAGCATGAAGTTCATAATCAAAGACTTCCTCTATCTTCTCCTCCTCTTGACTTATCATATAATTTTTTGATGGGTCATAATCCAGATGATTTTCTGATGAACCATAATCCACATAATTACTTGGGGAAGCCCATGGGCTATAACGTTCTTCATGAAGGGAAGGAGTTGCTTCAAAGGGAATCCAGCCTACTCCTTCAAAGTAGGCCTCTGCCCAGGCATGTGCATTAGTATTTCTAACTATGAATCCTTGCTCAGACTTTTCATTATAATCTACAACATATCCTTCCACATAGCGGGTAGGTATACCTATACATCTTCCTAGGACTGCCATAGCCGTAGCAAATGATGTACAATAACCCCTTTTATTATCAAATAAAAAATAGTCTACAAAGTCTGAACCCTCTGGAACTTTCCCCGGAGTATAACTATATGTATAGTCTATAAGATAAGTTTCAATGGCTTTTAATTTATCATAATTACTGTCTTGATCCTTTGTAATGTCATATGCCAGTTCCTTTACCCGTATAGGTAAATCCTTAGGAAGCTGGCTATATCTTTCTTTTATTAGTTTAGCTCTTTGGCTAAAGATCTCATAATAATTACTTCTACTAAAGATAAAGTGATCTTTTCCTCTAACATATATGAAACTATTAATAAACTCCTTTGTATCCTTTTCTACATATGACTTTCCCTCATAAGTAAATTTATCTGAGCTTCTAAGTAGGTCTTTTAAGGACTCTTCCTGTAAATTCAGCTCATAATAAGAGATATCATAAGAAGCTTTTGACAAAGATTTTGGAAAAGTAATATTTGCATCTTTGGTATCTACCTTCCTTTTTCCATCAAATTGATACCATCTACTCTTTAAAGGATAAAAAAAGGTCTTGGTCCTGATATGCTTATAAGCAATATGTATACTTTTTGTTTCTATTACTGCTTTCTCACCAAATACAGTGGGATCCATTCTCGACAAGCCTAATAATAATTCCCCATAATCCAACTGATATTCCTCTTCATCAGCTATATAATCTTCCTCAGTCCTTTCCCAGCTATGGCCAGTATAGATATCACTTACAGAGCCAGTCAGATATATGGGGGACAAACCCCGTCTACCCTTAACAATAAGTGCTATACGATTATTATTTTCTAAGTCTTTATTATCAAGGCTTCCATCCTGAGAAAATCCACTTAAGGATATTGAGAAAAAACCATCCCTTTCTCTAGTAAAGAATTCCCACTCCGTTATTAACCTGTCAAAACCATCCTGCATGCTATAATATATCTTTTTTAATCCTGTCCATTGTATTGGTTCAGCTTTTGAGGGAAGGCTGATAACTATTACTGTAAGAATAAAACAGACCGGAAGCAAATATAATAAACTTTCTTTCTTATCCTCTTTATCAAACCTCTTATTATAAATTACACCACTAAATTCAATTAACATAGTTGTTATAAAGAAAATCCCTATTCCTACAACAATTTTTCCCATAGGAACTTCTCTAATGCTTGATATTATAAAAAAAGCCAAAATAAATACAGACAAGAATAACCTACTTACAAATCTTTTTACAAGTAGAAAGAACAGGATGCAAGTAAATATGGCTACTATCACCATTACAGCATGGGCTTTTGCCACATTATAGAGTTCTTCACTGCTATCATAAATTCTAACCCATTCTATTATTTCTTTTAACCATTTTATGGGGTTTATATCAATAAATAAGAAGATGAGCCCTATAAGAGGTAGAAGGCTAAGAAGAACAAAGTAGCTTACTCCATTTTTCCTATACTTATCAAAGGCAAATATAAGGGTTGCCAGGACAAGGCTATAAAAGCTACAGGCAATAATATGTACCCTAAGAGCAAAAAACTCATTTATCCATAATAATAATCCTAAGGTCAAGGCCATAGCTAATACAGAGTAATATATCCTATAAACTTTATTACTATTTCCCATAAAACCCACCTCCCCTATATAAACCTTTACCTATATCTCTTATATCTCTTTATATGATAGAACTTCTTCTATCTCATTATCAGGCAGAATCTGATGCACATCCACTCCTGCCCTCCTCATATCTCCTATCAAGTTATTAGTAACCTTTGATAGATTATTACTAATAAACAATATACATAAACGATTACCTGCGGATACCACTGAAAGTGAAGATAGATATAATTCCTTACTTAGTCTATGGGTGGCCACTAGATAAAACATCCCCTTATCTCCCCTTTGCAGCCTCCTTACAATTAACTCTTCTACTGGGGTTTTTGATTTAAAGGAAATATTAACACAAGCCCTATAAAAGACCTTGAAATCATCTTTTGATTTTATATCTATTTGTTTTATACCTTCCATGTCATAAATAATATGGGATGCTGTATTCTTTGATAAATAATAATTAGCAATAGCAAGGATACTTTCTATAATCTTATCCTCTGTTACAACAACAGCTAGGTCATCTTCCCTAATCTCTGTCAAATCCATAAAAAGCACCACTTCAGCTTTTGGTTTTTCATTATACTTCCTACTTAACAAGTCCATCTTCTTAGCTGATGCCTTCCAATGGATCCTTTTTTTATTATCACCGGGCCTATATTTTCTTATCTCACTATCTAGATCTTCCTCATCAAAGTTAGTAAATCTTATAGGGTTTTTGGAATCAATTAAAGTAGGTGCTATTCCCAGATGTTCCACAGGAACAACCCTTGGTAGGACCACAACTTTTAATTTTGTTCTAATGGGATAAATAATAGAAAACAGATAAAGAAAGTCAGAGACTTCAATAGAGTCTACTCCTATAAAATACTCACCCCGATAGTTACACCTTATCTTAGTATCCATCTTCACCTTATCATTTGGTAGAAGTAAATATTCCATATTCTCCTCTGTTTTTTTTATTGTGGATTTATCTAAAAGAAACTTTACTTTAACGTCACGAAAAGCTATATAATCCTCATTTGCTATTATAAAAGAATAATTATTCCAATTACCTTTTACAACCATATAACTATCCATAGATTGATATATTTTAAATCTTATATATACATAGAGAGTATATAGAAAAGATATTATAGGAATGAATAGAGCCAAATAAAAAAGTGCATAAGAAACATTACCTCCATAGCAAGAGGCAAATATTCCACTTCCTATAATNAACATAATACATATTAGTCTATTTATTTTCATTCTTATCAAACCTTATCTTTATTGATTTTTTGTTTGATTGAAAATTATTCTTATTTTAAGATGGGTAGTGGAATCCTTTTTACAATATCCTTTATAATCTTATCTGCCTTAGCCTGCCCAAGTCTTGCTTCTGCCGATAATATAATTCGGTGAGCAATAACCGGTACAATAAGTCCAAGGATATCATCAGGAATACAGTATCTTCTTCCCTCAAGATAAGCTTTTGCTTGAGAGGCCCTTACTAAGGTTAGAGTTGCCCTTGGACTTGCTCCTAGGCTAATACTACTATCCTTTCTAGTTTCATGTATTATCTTGGTAATATAAGTTATCAGGTCCCTGCTGACCTTAACTTCTTCTACTTCCTCCTGCATCTTAATAAGGTCTTCTTTACCTACTATAGGTTCCAGCTTTCCCTCCAACTCTTTATTAAGAAAGCGATTAGCCATTAGCTGCTCATCTGAAATCCCCGGATATCCAATGGATATCTTCATCATAAAGCGATCTAGTTGTGCTTCAGGGAGATTATATGTACCAAGATAATCTACTGGATTTTGTGTGGCAATTACCATAAAAGGTCTTGATAAGGGATATGTCACTCCATCTACTGTAACCTGTTTTTCCTCCATGACTTCCAGAAGACTTGCTTGAGTTTTTGGAGATGTTCGGTTAATCTCATCGGCCAGTATTATGTTATCCATAATGGCTCCCTTAGAATATTCAAACTTCCCTGTCTGCATATTATAAATAGAAAGGCCTGTAACATCGCTAGGAAGAGTATCAGGAGTAAACTGTATTCTTGTAAATCCACAGTCTATGGTCTTAGCTAGGGCTTTAGCAAGGGTTGTCTTACCAACACCAGGAACATCTTCCAAAAGTAAATGTCCTCCTGCCAGTAAAGTAATAATCGTATATTCAATTACTTCTTTTTTACCCACTATAAGTTTTTCTATGTTTTCTACCATCTTGGCAATCTTACTCTGATACTCCATAATATCCCTTCCTTCCTAAAGGAAATATATTAACTTATCCCATTTTTATAACTACTTATCTAATTTATCTGCTTAATAAGCTCTTTAAGTAAGGTAACTGTATTATCAATAGCAAGTGCTTCAAATTCAGAATAAGCCATCTGGGCACTATTATCTGCCTTATCTGAGATTGCACGGATTATCAGAAAGGGAATATTATTAAGATATGCAGCTTGAGCAATAGCTGCCCCTTCCATCTCTGTACAATAACCATCAAATGTATTAATCAACCAATCTTTCTTCTTGCTATCAGAGATAAACTGATCTCCACTTAAGACCCTTCCCATATGAACACCACAATCAGGAAGAACCTTATTACAGGCTTTCTTGGCCAGGTTAACCAAATCCATGTCCGCCTTAAAGACTGATTCCTCCATTCTTGGAATAACNCCCACCTTATAACCAAAACCTGTGGCATCCATGTCATGTTGGATTGCATCTGTGGATAGTACTATATCTGCAATATCTATCTCATTCCTTAAAGACCCTGCAATTCCAGTGTTAATAACCAGATCAATCTTATATCTATCNATAAGAATCTGAGTGCAAAGGGCTGCATTTACCTTACCAATTCCACTTCTAACCACAACTAAGGGTACCCCATTAAAACTTCCTTTGTAAAAATCCATAGAAGCAACAGATTCTATCTCTACATCTTCCATCTCTTCCTTTAGTCTATTTACTTCCTCATCCATAGCTCCTATAATCCCAATTATCCTCATACAAGCCCTCCAATCATTATCATTATTCTTAGCTTTATTCTAATAGTGTCTGTGTAAAAATGCAATGCTTTAAGTAAAATGTGTTTTTGTATTTACATATTTTTTGATTTGCAAAAAGTATCTTTCTAAGATAAAATGTATACAATTATGTGTATGGTGCATAAATTGCCATATAGTGGCTAATAAAAACATGTTCCATACTTAATAAGAAAGGAATTGAAGTCATGATATATAAGACATCTGGCGTATGCAGTACTGAAATTAATATTGACATAGAAGAAAGTAGCGAAATTATAAAATCTGTTAAATTCACAAGAGGTTGTGAAGGTAATGCCAGCGGGCTTTCGAGGCTACTGGTGGGAATGAAGGTGGATGATGTGATCGAAAGACTTGAAGGAACTACATGTGGTAAAAAATCCACTTCATGTCCTGATCAATTGGCACAAGCCTTAAAGAATTGGAGGGCTTCTAAATGAAAGGGATCGTTTTAACTGGCGGTGGGACTGCTGGACATGTTACTCCATGCATTGCCCTACTCCCGACTCTTACCAAGGAAGGCTATGATATCCATTACATAGGATCATACGATGGAATCGAACGGAAGCTAATAGAAGAGTATAAGATTCCATACTATGGAATATCTTCAGGTAAATTAAGAAGATACTTAGATATAAAGAATTTTACAGACCCCTTTAAGGTAATTAAGGGTTACTTTGAAGCATGTAAAATTCTAAAAAAACTAAAGCCAAACATCCTCTTCTCAAAAGGAGGTTTCGTAACCGTTCCTGTTGTTCTTGCTGCAAAGAAATGTGGCATTCCTGTAATTATACATGAATCCGATATGACTCCTGGTCTGGCAAATAAAATAGCCATTCCCGCTGCAAAGAAGGTATGTGCAAACTTTCCTGAGACCATGAATCACCTGCCTGCTGATAAAGCTGTACTTACTGGTACACCCATACGTAGGGAATTATTTTCAGGCAACAAGATTAAAGGCTTGGATTTTTGTAACTTTACTGCTAATAAGCCTGTAATAATGATAATTGGGGGCAGTAGTGGTTCAAAGAAAATAAATGATGTGATAAGAGGAATGCTGCCGACCCTACTAAGGGATTATCAGATTATTCATCTTTGTGGTAAAGGAAATCTAGATTCAAAGCTAGAAGGTTTAGAAGGATATGTTCAGTTCGAATATATTAAAGATGAATTAAGTGACTTATTTGCTGCTTCTAATTTAGTAATATCAAGAGCCGGAGCAAATGCAATCTGTGAGATACTTGCTCTTAGGATTCCAAACATCTTAATACCCCTTAGCCTTAAGGCTAGCCGAGGGGATCAGATTCTTAACGCTGAGTCATTTCAGAATCAAGGCTACTCTTATCTACTTAAAGAAGAAGATTTAACAGTCAGCAGTCTCTTAACTGCAATTAATTATGTAAAAAAGAAGAAAGTTAAATATATTGAGGCTATGAAAGAAAGTAAGCTTAACAATTCCATCGATACAATTATGGAATTAATAAAAGAAACCCAGCTATAGACAAAAGCCCCTTCTGATATCTTTTATTTTCAATATCAGAAGGGGTCTTATATATTATATAAGCTTTGATATTCTCTCTGCTATTTCTGCCGCCTCACCGTCTTTATATTGGTTATTTGTCCAAGATATATTCACCTTATCATCTTTGTATCTAGGAATTAGGTGAAAGTGAATATGAAATACGGTCTGTCCTGCTGCCTTACCATTGTTTTGAAGGAAGTTAATACCATCACAACCAAGCTCATCCTTCATGGCAGTAGCAATCTTTCTTGCCACCGGAAGAAGTTTACTTCCACATCTATCTTCTAATTCAAATAAATTCTCGAAGTGGTTCTTAGTAAGTATAATAACATGTCCTCTTGATGCAGGAGATATGTCCATTATAGCCTTAAAATCCTCATCTTCATAAACTACTGTAGAAGGAATATCTCCAGAAACAATTTTGCAAAAAACACAATTATCCATCTTATTTT
>JGI24708J26588_10003420_pt1 | contig 11476 bp, 9 predicted proteins | sample BioPla1DNA2_FD_26588 | JGI IMG/M metagenome (IMG submission 26588) | reverse complement strand
CCTTTCCTCCAAAGTCTTTTGATATTCAACGATTGCTTGCTCAATCTTGCTTTTTAAAATATTTATCTCTTTACCTGCAGTTTTCTTTTCCTCTTTGGAAAGATTACGTAGGTTCTTTAGTTCCTCTGTTACCAAACCCTTCTTACCAAGAAATGCAACTCTTAATTTCTCAAGTTCATCATTGGAATTTACAGCATTTAATTCCTCTGAAAATTTAAGCTTAATCTGTTCAAGTTTCTCTAACATTTTCATTCCTCCTAATCGATATTTTCAATCATACTACACTTGCTATCACAAGTTACCATCGGTAAAAACCTAATAAATTTACGTCCATATGATCAAAAAGTTATTATGATAACTCTTTTTATTAATAGAAATTGCTCAGCAATTTCCTATTAAATAAAAAAAGCTCTCGTCTCCAAAGGGACGAAAGCATCGTGGTACCACCCAAATTCAAGCCAATAATTATTGACTTCTCAAAAGTTATAACGGAACTTAACCGGCTTATCTTCTACCCTCTCGGGAAAGCACCCGCAATCAGTATCTTATAAGCAACTCCAGTGCCGAACTTCACAATATATCAGAACCCGAAATAGGCTTACAGCCGGTGGCCCATTCTCTCTGGCGGGGAAATATATGTTACTAATTCACCTTCAACGTTATTCCTTATTTATTTTATTCTTATCTTAATCAACAATTTTTAAAATGTCAAGGGCAAACCTTATATAACATAGCTTTACTCACATTTATTATTGTAATAATAAAGATGCACAGTAAAAAATCAAGATATAACACCGATGACACTTTCGTATTAAATTATATGAAAATGTTTAAGTGCATATTCTATCCCATCTTCATCGATATCCTTAGTTATAAAAGAAGCCATATTTAAAACAATATCACTTGCATTTCCCATAGCAATACTATGTTTAACATACTCTAGCATAGGAAGATCATTGGAGCTGTCACCAAGAGCATAGGTATTCTCATGGGGGATACCTAGGTGCTTGATTAGGAATTCAATACCGGTTGCCTTGGAATAACCTTTTGGAACCACTTCATAGAATCCCTCACCTCGATCAATAAAATCTAGCCTATCCCTATATTTATCAATAAATACATCAAGCCCCTCTTTGGATGATGGCCAGATGCAAAACTTGTCAACACTAATATCCGGAGTATCCCAGCTTTCAACACGGAAATTATTTCGATGCATATGATCATATTTGATTTCCCGAGCAACCTGGTTTGTATATTCTTTTTCATAATAAATCGCATTAGTTCCTTCAAAGATTGCCTCGATCTTATATTTTCTCAGATCATGTATTAATTCTGCTATCATACTGCTAGGAAGTGTTACATGAAGCAGCTCTTTATCTTGATAAACGATCCGTGTTCCACATCCATATATACAACCATCAAAGCCCACCTCTAAGATATCATCACTCATCTCTGCACTGGTGCGACCAGTATTAATCAAGGCGATATGTCCATTCTCACGGGCCAATCTAATGGCATTTCTGGTACTATCTGATATTGTAAATGTCCGATGGCTTAATATCGTCCCATCGATATCAAAAAATAGAATATTTGGTTTCAAACTTAGCACTCCATTTCTATGTAGATAAAAATTTATATTGTGACAAGAGAAAAGAAAATATTCCTCACTTTATGTTCATTTTTGCATATTGATTTTTATTCTAACATACATAATTAAATTCTCAAAGAAAATCTTGCATAGATGGTTGTTTCATGATAAAATAGGCAATGTTTGGTAATAGTAATTAACACATGAAGGAGTGTTGCTAATGCGAAAGTACGATGTAATTATCATAGGAGCCGGCCCGTCCGGTATTTTTTGTGCCTATGAATTAATTAAAGAAAACAAAAATTTAAATATTCTGATGGTGGAAAAGGGAAGATCCATTGAAAAAAGAAATTGTCCAAAGAGAAAGACGAAGCAATGTATCGGATGTAAACCCTGTTCAATTACAACAGGTTTTGCAGGAGCTGGGGCATTCTCAGATGGAAAACTCTCCTTATCCCCAGATGTTGGTGGCAACCTTCCTGAAATTTTAGGATATGACAAAACAGTTGAACTGATTAAGGAATCAGATGATATATATTTAAAATTTGGTGCCGATACAAATGTATATGGTGTTAATAAAGTAAATGAAATTCAAGAGATTAGAAGACGTGCAATCAATGCAAACTTAAAATTAATCGAATGCCCAATCCGCCATCTCGGTACAGATGAAGGTTATAAGATATATACTTTATTACAAAAACATTTGGAAGCTAGTGGCGTAGAGATCAGATTTAATACCATGGTAGAAGAAATTATTATCGAAGACAATAGAGTGAAAGGTATCACTACAACCAAGGGAGATACATACTTCGCAGACGAAGTGGTATCCGCAATCGGTCGAGAAGGTTCCGATTGGTTCAGCCATATCTGTAAAAATCATGGCATTGAAACCAAGGTTGGTACTGTAGATATCGGTGTCCGTGTTGAAGTTCGCAATGAAGTTATGGAATTCTTAAATAAAAACCTTTACGAAGCGAAACTTGTATATTATACACCTACCTTCGATGATAAAGTACGTACCTTCTGTACGAATCCTTCTGGTGAAGTTGCTACTGAATATTATGAAAATAATCTTGCGGTTGTCAATGGACATGCTTATAAATCACCGGAATTTAAGACAAATAACACTAACTTCGCGATACTAGTATCCAAAAACTTTACTAAACCTTTCAACACACCAATCGAATACGGTAAGTACATAGCACAGCTAAGTAATATGCTCTGTGGTGGTAGAATCCTAGTTCAAACCTTTGGTGATTTCCAAAGAGGAAGAAGAACAACCGAGGAACGCCTCTGTAGAAATAACTTAATCCCCACCTTAAAGGATGCAGTTCCTGGAGACCTATCCCTTGTATTCCCACATCGTATCATGGTGGATATTAAGGAAATGATCCTGGCCCTAGATAAGGTTACCCCTGGTATAGCTAGTGATGAAACCTTGCTATATGGTGTTGAAGTAAAATTCTATTCCAACAAAGTTGTTGTCAATGAAGACTTCGAAACCAGCGTGGAGGGCCTGCGAGCAATCGGCGATGGCGCCGGTATTACAAGGGGCTTACAGCAAGCTTCTGCGAATGGTATTAGCGTTGCTAGAAGTATCCTTGCAAAGATGAAGTAATAATTATTTCAAACAGCTCTTTACATATGCAACACAAGGTATATATTAATAAAACTCCAACTTACATTTTTATGATTGTAAGCTGGAGTTTTTATTCTCTGTTTAATTTTGATAAATATTAATATTCTTTTATATTTACCATTTTACTGAAAAACCACCTTCGTGGGATCTTGCATCAATACGAATAGTTATCCACCCCTTAGCTTCAATTTCGAAGGTTGAAGTATGGATATTATTTTCTAAAAAAATAATATCTCCATCTTTATCCTTAATTTCAAGTCCGATTTCCCCTTTGATAGTTTTAATATCAACTATAATTTGCTCAATACTATTACCTACATACATATTCCTTTTTATATGGCCTGAAAGAAGATGATAATCAGCAGACCATGAATTAACGCCTTTATTTTCAGAAAAAAGAACTTTACGAGTTGAACCATAAGAAGTAAATCCAAATTTAGCAGCCAAGAAAAAAAACAGCATTATTACAACTATTAAAGTTGTCGCTTTCTTTTTATCCATAATCTCACCACTTCATTTTATTACATTCACTTAATAACACGACTCTCTTTACTAAAGTAATTGATTTTCTTTTTCAATAAAGTGATAAATAACATAATCAATAAAGTGTTCATAAAAAATGCAAAGATATCAATTTTAAAATGATTAGTAAAATTCATATAAATATAATCAATCGAGAGATTAACATTACTTGGATAGTAAAATTCAAACCAACTGATGGGAAAANCACCAGAATATGTGTTCATATTACTAATAGTTTGAGAGCTGATTATCGAATAAGCATCGCATCCCCAAAACTAAAGAATCGATACCCTTGCTTTACCGCTTCTTCGTAAGCTGACATAATAGGATCCCGTCCTGCAAGAGCAGATACTAACATCATTAGCGTTGATTCTGGCAGATGGAAGTTCGTAATCAAAGCATCGAGAACCTTAAATTGATAGCCCGGATAGATAAAGATAGAGGTATCCCCGCTTCCTGCATGAACAATTCCATTCTCGTCTGCAGCAGATTCCACAGTTCTGCAGCTGGTAGTACCAACGCAGATAACTCTTCCTCCCTGCTTCTTAGTTGCATTAATTTGCTCTGCTGCCTCCTTACTTACTTGATAAGCCTCTGTATGCATATGATGCTCCAAGATATTCTCTACCTTAACCGGTCGGAAGGTACCAAGACCAACATGCAAGGTTACATTGGCAATGGTTACTCCCATCTCTTCTATCTCTTTTAGAAGTTCTTTGGTAAAATGAAGTCCTGCTGTGGGAGCCGCAGCTGATCCCTCGTACTTTGCATAGACTGTCTGATAACGATTCTTATCTTCTAGCGCATGGGTAATATAAGGAGGAAGTGGCACCTCACCAAGCTGATCTAATATTTCTTCAAAGATTCCCTGATAATGAAACTTCACCAAGCGATTACCATCCTCAACCACACCGAGAACTTCTCCAATTAATATTCCATTACCGAAACTGATTTTCGTACCGGGTTTTGCTTTCTTTCCTGGTTTCACCAGGGTCTCCCAAACGTCATCTTCCCCTCTTTTCAAAAGCAAAAGTTCAATCTTTGCTCCATGAACATTCTCTTCCCCAGGAGTAATCTGCTCACGCATTTTCTCTCCAATTAATCTAGCAGGAATTACTTTCGTATTATTTAATACCAAGCAATCCCCCTGTCTTAAATACTGCTTAATATTCTTAAAAACGGTATGCTCTGTTGTACCGGTTAATTTATCTAGGACCAGTAATTTTGAACTAGAACGATCCTCTAATGGATCCTGCGCAATCAATTCCTCTGGTAAATCATAATAAAAATCCTGTTTCGTTAGTAACTTTTCATCCTTCATTTTGCAATCTTCTTTCTTTAATTTCTAATTTCTATATTACTCCTAACCAATTCGTTAATGATCGGAATCTTTATTTTCATGTCTGCCAAATATTATACTGTTTTTCATATTAAAAATCCATACAATAAATGAAAACGTAGTCAAACAATGTTTCTCTGTATTCATACAGATCTAAACTATAGCAATATTTTATTGGTAAATCAATATTTTTATTGGTATAACCAATATTTTATAAGATTTGTTACAAATTCTCACTTCTTCGGAATGAAATTAGTTTTTACTAATATAATTGTTATAAAACAAGAACGAGCTATCCAAAAATAATTTTACATTTTTCACATTTTGTAAATCTACATAGAAATGGGGGTATATGATGATTGAGAAAGAGCTGCTTAAAATCAATAACCTTGTAACATCGTTCCGAATTAACGGCAAATATTATCCTGCCGTTGATGGGGTATCCTTGCGCGTAAAAGAGAATGATGTATTTGCCATAGTCGGTGAGTCAGGATGCGGTAAAAGCGCACTGGCTCTTTCTATTATGAACCTACATAATCCGGCATTTACAAAAATAGAAGGGAAAATCTTTTTTAAAGGGCAGGATCTACTTAAATTAAATCTTACAGAATTAAATAAGATACGTGGCAGAGATATCGGGATGATATTTCAAGATCCGCTTACGGCACTAAATCCCCTTATGAAGATTGGCGCACAAATCGAAGAGAGTCTTACTTTTCACACAAATTTAAGTGGTAAGGAGAAGCAAAGACGTGCTATGGAACTACTAGAGGGCGTGGGTATCGAAAACCCGTCACTCACCTACGACCAATTTCCCCATGAACTTTCCGGTGGTATGCGTCAAAGGGCAATGATCTCGATTGCACTTGCTTGCAAGCCTTCCCTTGTAATTGCTGATGAACCAACAACAGCTTTGGACGTAACCATTCAGGCACAAATACTTGATTTATTAAAGAAATTACAAAAAGAAATAAAATCGGGTATTATCCTTATCACCCATGACTTAGGTGTTGTTGCTGAAATGGCAGATCGGGTTGCTGTTATGTATGCAGGTCAGATTGTGGAAACCGCCGATGTCCATGAGTTGTTTTCTAATCCGCTTCATCCTTATACTAGGTCCCTAATGGCTTCCATGCCTAGCAAAGCCTCCGGCGATACGCAGGAAGATAGACTTCATGTGATTCAGGGTATGGTTCCATCCCTACTCTTGCAGAAACGGGATGGCTGTCGTTTTTCACCGAGAATACCATGGATTGCCTCCTACTATCATGAGGAAAATCCCGTATACCACGAGGTACGCCCAGGTCACCATGTTCTATGCACCTGCTTCCGTCATTTTCATTTTAAAGAAGAAAGGAGAAAGAGCCGTGTCATTACTTGAAATCAAAGATCTTAAAGTCTATTATCCCATCCGGGGAGGAATTTTGGGCCGGACAATTGGCTATGTCAAGGCTGTAGACGGCATCTCCTTCACGATTGAAGAAGGGGAAACCCTGGGATTGGTAGGCGAATCAGGCTCCGGTAAAAGTACGACCGGGAAGGCAATTATCGGACTTGAGAGAATAACGCAGGGGCGGATACTATTTGCCGGTGAGAATATTACTAAATATGTTGGAAAAAATCATTCCCCTTATCGAAGGGGCGTCCAGATGATTTTCCAGGATGTCTACTCATCTCTAAATCCAAAGAAGAGAGTACTTGATATTGTTGCAGAACCTCTTCGCAACTTTGAGACCTTGACTAAGGCAGAGGAACGAAAAAGGGTTGATGAACTATTAGATATCGTCGGTCTGTCTCCAGAGACAGCAATCAAATATCCCCATGAATTCTCCGGTGGACAACGACAAAGAATTGGTATTGCCAGGGCAATCGCCCTAAGACCTAGGCTCATTATTGCAGATGAACCTGTTTCCGCATTGGATTTATCGGTACAGGCTCAGGTACTGAACTATATGAAGGACATCCAGCAGCACTTTAAACTTGCTTATTTGTTTATATCCCACGATCTAGGTGTCGTTCAGCATATGTGCTCAAATATTGCTATTATGCATCGTGGGCGCTTCGTTGAGCAAGGTAACAAAGAAGACATTTTTAATAATCCCGTACATATTTATACCAAACGACTCATTGCTGCTATTCCAGATATGGATCCCAGTAAAAGGGAGGAAACGCAAGTTTTCCGTGATCAAGTTTCTCTGGAGTATGATCGGAACTTCCATAAATACTATACTGCTAAGAACCAGGTGTATGATTTGAAGAAATTAAGCGACAATCATTATGTCGCTTTACCATAGAGAGTAGGTGATCATATGTGGAAAACAATTGTTAGAAGAATATTAATCCTAATACCACAAATTTTTATCATTAGTCTGTTGGTTTTCCTATTAGCAAACTTTATGCCGGGTGATGCTCTCACGGGTAAAATTGACCCCAATACATCGCCGGCACGCCTAGAGGAACTGCGTCAGCAATGGGGCTACTACGATCCCTGGTACATAAAATACGGCCGCTGGTTAGGGAATGCCTTGCAGGGAGACTTAGGAGAAAGTACAGCTTACAAGATCCCTGTGACGCAACTGATTGGAGAACGGGCAATGAATACCTTCTGGCTATCCCTAGTAACCACAATTTTAATGTATATTATCGGAATTATACTTGGCATCCTTTCCGGCCGCTATAACGAGCGGCTACCTGACAAAATTATTGTATTCTATACCTTTATCGCCCTGGCTATGCCCTCAATAATCTTTGGTCTGATTAATATATTTGTATTTGCCTTCAAACTAAAATGGTTCCCTATGGGAGGCAGTGTCGATGTTAAATATATTGCCGGCACATTACCGTATATACTTAATCGAATTTACCATATGATACTTCCGGCATTAACTGGCGCTCTACTCTATACCGTTGGTATTATTCAATACTTAAGAAGTGAAATCATTGATTATAAAATTTCAGATTTTGTAGTGACCGCACGATCCAAAGGGGTCCCGGAGAAGACCGTTTATTCCAGACATATCTTCCGTAACGCTCTTCTACCAATTGCCTCCTCCATGGGATACGAAATCGCTTTTCTGCTTAGTGGTTCTATCTTTATTGAAAATGTCTTTTCCTACCCAGGAATGGGAAATTTATTCTTGGAATCAATTCTGCGAAGAGATTATGCGGTAGTAAATGCCTTAATAATTCTATTCGCGGTACTAACGGTTCTTGGTACACTGCTGTCCGATATTATTATGTCCATAGTGGATCCTAGAATCCGAATCAAATAGGAAAGGAGTTTGCAAGGTGGAGAAAAATAAAGAAAAAACTGCCCATAGTACCAAAGCGAAAGCCATACCAAAAGCCTCCAGCCAGCCCCCATCTTTCGCCAGGCTAGTCTGGAAGGAAATACTTCATGATAAATTTGCATTGGTTTCCTTTATACTTTTTTTAGCTATAATGTTCACCGTATTTATTGGTTCTACATATGCTGATGCAGGGGAAGCAGTAAAAGTAAATTTAAGATTAATGAATCTGCCCCCCTCTAAAGAATTTCCATTAGGAACAGATGCATCCGGACGTGATATGCTAACACAGCTCTTCCTAGGAGCGAGAAACTCAATACTGATTGCTTTTGGCGTAACGATATTATGTGGCATTATAGGTATATTTGTAGGTTTAGTATCGGGCTTTTATGGTGGCCGAATCGATAATATTATTATGAGAATTCTCGATTTCCTAGCAATGCTTCCTACTTTAATGTTAATTATAGTAATCGTTTCGCTAGTCCCCAAATATAATGTATTTACCTTTATTATGGTTATGACAGCGTTTGGGTGGATCGGGAAGGCTAGACTAATTCGAGCTAAGACCTTACAACAGAGTAGCCTAGANTATGTTCAGGCTTCAAAAACCTTAGGTACTAAAAATATCGTTATCATGTTCCGTGAGGTACTTCCCAATATTGCCTCTCTCATTATCGTAAATCTGACTTTAAATCTAGCAGCAAACATGGGACTAGAGACCGGACTGACTTTTTTGGGATTTGGACTACCTTTTAATACACCAAGCCTGGGAACCTTAATTCGGTATGCATCAATTCCTGAAAACATGCAAAAAAGATATTGGCAATGGCTACCGGCATCCTTACTAATTGTAGTAATGATGCTATGTATAAATTTTGTTGGGCAGGCTGTTAAACGGGCAGCGGATGCCAAACAAAGAGTAGTATAAATGATATGAAAAGGAGTGACTGTATGAAGAAAGTAATCACCGTATTAACGTTGGTAATTTTAATCGTCTCCGCTTTATACGGATGTTCAAAAAGCAAAGACAATGGCGATAAACCAACACCCCCTACTACTTCCACTAGTGGAGATTCTACTAAGAAAGAGGAAAAAGATACTAAAGAAGAGACCAAAGCAGAACCCACTACAGCTCCGATTGAGGAAGCTGCAGAACAGGCTTCCCTATTCCCAGAGGAAGTGGTGAATGATAACCCAAGTATAGAAGGAGGAATACTTAATGTTGCACTAGTTTCAAGCTCTGCATTTGCTGGTGTATTAAATCCTTGCTTCTATGAAGACAATTACGATGCCCAAATATTAGACTGGTTTACTGAACCAATCATTAGCTACGACGAAAACTTCGTCGCAGACCAGGACGGAGCTGCAACCTATGAATATGATGTGGACGCGAAAACCATTACCTTACATATGCGTGAAGGTGTAAAATGGCATGATGGTGAACCGGTAACGCTGGATGACCTTGTATTTGCTTACGAAGTCATCTGCCACAAGGATTATCAAGGACTTCGCTATGGTGAATCCGAAATGAATGTTGTAGGCGTTGACGAATACCACGCAGGAACCGCTGACAAGATATCAGGATTGGAGCTATCCGAAGATGAAATGACCTTAACAATACATTTCAAGGAATTCTACCCATCTATTCTAGTAGGTGGTTTCTGGACCAGTCCAATACCAAGACATTACTATGGTGATATACCTGTTAAGGAAATGGCTGCCCACGAGAAAACCCGTTCCAAACCAATCGGTTACGGAGCCTACAAGGTAAAGAATATTGTTCCGGGAGAATCCGTTGAATACGAACGTTTTGATGATTACTGGATGGGCAAACCGAAATTAGATGGCGTTATTGTTACAGTTGTTAACCCTGATTTAGTACCTGCAGCAATGCAAGAAGGTAGATTTGACATCGCAGAATTCAGNGCACAGCAATATCCACATTATCAAAATCCAACAAACTATCAGTATATTGGATACGTACAAACTGTATTTAGTTATACTGGATTTAAACTTGGAAAATGGGATCAGGATAGATCAGAGAATATCTATAATCCAGATTCTAAGATGGCAGACCTTAACCTTCGTAAGGCGGTTGGTTATGCGATTGATAACGATACCCTTGCAAAAAACATCTATAACNGTCTTCGTTTCTTAGCCACTACGGTAATCACACCAAGACATGGCTCTTACCAATATGATAAACTAGAAGGCTATACCTATAATCCAGAACTAGCAAAACAATTACTGGATGAGGCTGGCTATATCGACGTCGACGGTGATGGTTTCCGCGAAGATCCAAACGGAGAACAATTTACAATTACATGGGCAAGTATGGATGGTCAAGATGCAGACATCATCGCACAGTTCAAGATTCAATGTTGGGAAGATGTAGGCCTACGTGTAGAACTATACAATGGCCGTTTGACCGAGTTCAATGCCTTCTATGATGCAGTTGAATTTGACGATCCTGCAATTGATATGTATGATGCTGCATGGCAGACAGGATACGATCCAAACCCTGCATCCCTATGGGGACATTTCTCACCAGCCAACTACACCAGATATACCAGCGATACCTTTGATGCAATCATTAATGACATCTCATCCGACAAAGCATGGGATAACGAATTCCTCATTCAAAGATATCATGACTGGCAGCAAACCTTCTTTGATGAAGCCCCAGCAATCCCAACCCTCTGGAGAATGGGCATAATCGCTGTTAATAACCGTGTTAAAAACTACAACACCANCGCAACCGATATCGTACAATCCAACCACCTAATCGAACTCACCGCAGATGATACAATCAAATAACAACAAAATTAATTGTAAATTGGATTAACTAATATAAACTAAAATAATATAAAATTAGGGTAAGCATCCTCCATAACCCCAGGATGCTTACCCTATCTTCTTGCAAGTCTAAAATTTGTGGAACTGCGTGTTGCGAATGTAATATGTTAACGCTTNCTTGNNCACANCCTNTAGTAATCACCATTATTACACAATAAAGTACATCCCAAGGAAGCGGCAACATATTACAATGAGCAACTGTATGCAGTCGTTGGTACTTAGGCTGCGTTCTTTGCGGCCTTACG
>JGI24708J26588_10003413_pt1 | contig 11495 bp, 9 predicted proteins | sample BioPla1DNA2_FD_26588 | JGI IMG/M metagenome (IMG submission 26588) | reverse complement strand
GGTTCCTGATGGTACTGGTGTTGGTGTTGGTGAAATTCCTGGGGTAGGTGTTATTACTGGACTAGGTGTTAAACCAGGGGTTACCGTTGGAGCTACTCCTGATGAATCTAATGTATATGAAAAATCACTAGTTAATGTCCCTTCACCTATAAACCCAAATGTAACACTTCCCTTGGCACTAATTTTACTATTCCATGCTTCAGGTGTTATGATAATATCATTTCCAGAAACCGTCTGTTTGGCACACCAGATATTTGTAATTGTAAAATCAGATTTTTTTAGCCTCAGAGTCCAACCTTCTACTTCACTGCCACTTGTATTTATAATTGTCATATTCATATTGTAGCCATTATACCAAGTAGATGCTGAACTTGTAAGCTCTAATATATTATCCGCTTGTATCTTAACTGTTGAGCTAATGATCAACTGTACCAATAATAAAAAGGATAAGATTACAGTATATTTCACTATTTTAGGAAACCTTTTACACATATAACATCCTTCCTTTCATATATTATTTATGGACTACTCATCCATTTTTATATCATCTGCATAACCAGTTTTTCCATCAATTAATAGTACACACTTCCCACCAATTCCGTCATTATCATCAAATGAAATTAACCAATCTCCATTATAAACTGATATTTCATAGGAATAAGATGTAGGCGGATATATACCAAAGGTTTCATAAAACTTCTCAATAAATATTTTAATAGCTTCTTTCGCTGAAATCATATTAGTATCGTTTTTGTTACTCAAAAACAATATATCTTTATCCTCGAATTGTCTTTGTGATGCTACAATTACAACCTTCTCATCTATGGCTGGTACTACACTCTCTGTAGTAATCTTTATTGGATTTCTAAATATCTGCCATTCGTTTTTTGAATAAGTACCCTTATCGGATATCAAATCAAATCTTGTCCATGTAATTGCACTTTTCTTTGGAGTTAATGTAAGATTAACAAGGTATTCTGATTCCCCTGTTTCTTTTGCTGTTTCATCTAATACAAGGCTAGCCTCCCAGCTTTCATTTTCACCCTGAAAGTTCATTGTTTTATCTACTATATTCATAGTTATATAATCAAAAGCATCTTCAAATGTTAACTCAAGTTCTTCAAAATCCTCATATGCTTGGACTAATTTATTCTGTGCTATGCCTATTAATAAAATTATCAATAATAAACCAGTTAATTTCTTCATACTTTACCCTTCTTTCTAATAATATAAAATTTTAACTATTGATACCATGCTAGGCCTAATAGCTCATAGTCATTTTCCAGTATGTATCCATCAACTAGTATTGTATAAGTTCCTGTAATATCTGGAGTAAACTCAATCAACTCTGTATTATTATTTGCTGTCGTACTACTTGCAAGTAAATTCCAATTAGGATCTATAATATACAAGTCCAAATCAGATATATCTCTTACATCAACAGTACCTTCAGCTAATAATGTATTTTGCTTTAACCAATTTAGAGTAATTCTTATTGGGTTATCACAAGAGCTAACAGTAATCGATTGAATATATGGAAATTCACTATTATATAATTTGGTTTGAATATAATTACCAGCAAGTGCTAGGTCATATGAACCCTTGGCATCAATTACTCCGGCTCCTTCCATATTGGAGAAGTTGGATATTAAAGTATAATCATTATAATCCCAAGCAGTCTTATGGTTAGTAGCTGCCTTTAACAGGGCATTTAATGCACTTGACTTAATCATCAAATCTGGTTTAGACTGAAAAATCTGTGCTATTACCCCTGTAACATGGGCTGCAGAGTAACTTGTACCACTAGCACTTATGTAACCTGCAACTTCTATACCTTGACCTGGGGCAGTTAAATCAGGTTTATAGCCTCCCTCAATTTCCCTAAAAGAACTATAAGAGGAGAAACTATCATCTGTCCAATCAGGCTCATTATAGGAATCATTGTCGAATATAGAACCAACAGTCAGTCCATTATAGGCCATTCCTGGATCTGTAATATATGATCCCGAACCACCATTTCCAGCACTTTTTACAAAGGTAACATTATGGCAAACGCTCAAATGATCTATCCATTTTGCCATATCACTATATGTACCTGCTCCGGCAGAATAGCCAGAACTATAATTGATTACATTAACTCCCTGGCTAACTAACCACTCAATCTTTTGATAATCCTGTATGCGATTTTTTGCCGCTGCCATATAAACCTTTGCATCTGGTGCAATTCCCTCAGTGTTACCTACAATTATACTTGCTATCTTTGTTGCATGTACACCAGTATCTGCACTTGCCATAGCATCTGACACATCAAAGATTATATCCCTATCCCTTAGCTGATCATTGGATTTATCACAATAGTACATTTCTAATATTCCAACCTTGATATCAGAACCCCTTAAACCAATAGAATCCCGAGTATAATTAGCATTAATATTAGGAACACTATGTTTAACCTCCTCAATCTTCTTAGTGTCATTAATCAATTCAAAATAAGCTATATCATCGTACATAGCAAGTTTTTCTATCTTCTTAATCTGCATATTTACTATTATGTAAGGTGCATAACTACTAATAAATATCAGCTCTTCATAAGGTAAATATTTAGAATAGTAATCATTATTCTGCGAAATATATTGCTTCTTAGCAAGTTCTCTTTTAGTTTCTATATATGTTTGAACTTTTTTTCTATCAGAACTTTTAAAGTCATCTATTTTAGTTAATTGTCTTGCTTCTTCATCCAAAGAAATATAATCTAGATCTTTAAACCAAATAGCCACAGGAATTGTCTGATTTTCATTATCTTTAATCAGCTTATCAAGTTCCTTGGCTACTTTCTCATGTTTAAAATAACTACCATGCTTGGCTTCCAAAAAGCCTTCAATTCTACCATCATTATAAACTATAACATCCCTTACCTTCTCTTTATCCCTTACCTTGTAGAGACTTCCATTTTCAAAGGTTTTCACCAGTTCACCATCTACAACAACCTTATTTACCTGTGCAAATGAATTACCTTGAATACAGCTAAAGCCAAATATCATTAAGGCTAGACTTAGGATGAACATTCTATTTTTGATTTTTACCATTATGGTTCTCCCTTCTATAACTGTACTTTAATATATTTTGCTGTACTTTTTATAAAGGGGCAACACTTTGCTGCCCCTTTATGTAAACTAAATCTTACTTATTTTACGGTAATTGTTATGCTCTTTTGATCTGTAATCTGATTATCGTTATAAGCTACCAGAGTGTAAGTCCTGGTTTTATTAGGGGTTACAGATATCTGACCGTTAATAGGTCTATTGGGAAGCTTAATTCCATCATCAGTTAATATCACACATTCTGTGGCGTTTTCTGTTGTCCAAGTCAAGGTTACAAGTTTGCCCTTACTTACTGTTGTAGCAGAAGCATCAAAGCTTATAATCCTTGGTCCAGATATAACAGTTACTGTGATACTCTCAGATACTACTTGACCATCAGCAGCGGTTGCACTTAATACATAGGTTGTTGTCTCCACAGGGGTTACATCCATAGCTCCAGAGCTATCCACTTCAGTATCATTGATTTTTACTGAAACAGCATCTGTAACATCCCATTCTAAAGTTACAGTATTTCCTTCATATATTTCTTCTGAGGATACTGTAAAAGAGTTTATCACTGCAGGTAGGCAATCTACTATATTTACTGTTATTGCCTTACTTACAACTTCACCATTATATCCAGTAGCTTGAATTATATATGTAGTAGTTGCCATAGGCCAAGCTTCGATACTGCCACATAGTGGTAACTGATCTTCTTCTTCTTTTTCTAAGCCAAGAATTGTTACCATAGATGCATTTGATGTTTTCCAACTTAGATTTACTGTATCTCCAAGAAGCACCTTTTCTGCTGACACATTAAAAGAATCAATTGACACATCACCAACCTTATCTACATTAACAGTTACTGATGAGCTTGATGTTCCACCTTCACCTGTTGCAATTAATACATAGGTAGTGGTTGCCATAGGCCAAGCTTCTAGACTACCACTTAAAGGTAGCTTGTCCTCTTCTTCTTTTTCTAAGCCAAGGATCTTGATGCTTGTGGCATCTTCCACATCCCAAGTAAGGATAACTGTATCCCCAATAGATACGTTCTTCTCACTAACATTAAACTCGTTTATCTTTGGTAAGCTTTTCTGTGTACTACTAGCTCCATACACCATCATTGGTAGGCTGAATAATGAAATTATGCAAGCCAATAATAAAACTGATTTCAATATACTAATTTTCTTCTTCATAACTATACCTCCTTAATTATTTAATATCTTGAATCAATATATTTGTATTCTATAAATTAAAATCTCACACCTTTGCTAAATGACACTTATTCAACTGTTATAGTTATACTTTCCTCTGCAGTCACTTCATTGACGTTATATGCTATTAAGGTATATGTTTTGGTCTTATTTGGAGTTATGGACACCTGACCTATTGGTGCTCTATCAGCAAGTTTTAAACCATCATCCGTTAATATCTCACAATAGGTAACATTTTCAGTTTCCCAACTAAGAGTAACCAAAGTACCTTTTTCCACTGTGTCAGAAGAAGCTGTGAAACTTATAATCTCAGGTTTTGGTATAACTGTTACTGTAACACTTTCAGATACAGTCTCTCCATCTGTTCCAACTGCTTCTAGTACGTAAGTGGTTGTCTCAGCAGGAGTTAATTCCAAACTTCCTTGGGCTTCCACTTCCACTGAATCAAGGGTAACAAGGACAGCATCGGAAACATCCCACTCTAAAGTTACAACATTACCTTCATCAATCTCCTCCGCCGAAGCAGTAAATGAGTTGATGATAGCAGGTGTCTTCTCTTCTATTACATTAATTGTTACTGATGCACTGGCAGTTCCCCCAGGTCCCTTGGCTGTTAAAACATATGTAGTAGTATTTGTTGGATTAACTTCTGTCTTTCCAACTATAGGCCATATACACTCTTCGACTTTCTCAATTCCCAGAATATCAACTGTACTAGCATTTAGTACATACCATGTCAATGTAACAGTCTCTCCCGGCATAATTTCATTCTGACTTGCAGTAAAGAATAGTACCTTTGGTGCCTTAGGTGGCTCATACAAAGCCTTTACGCTTGTAAGGGGCAAACAAAAGAGTGAAAGGATGCAAGCAATCATAAAGCCAGTCTTCATGTTTCTTAAAATACCTTTGTTCTTCTTCATAATGTTCCTCCTTTTATTTACATTACATTTTTTTACATTTTTATATTAACATCATCTTGTCCACATGTCAATAGATTTTTCTGATAACTCATGTTTTATTGTTTGATATCCCGTTTGTTTCTATTGTATGTTTTTTCGTGTTTATATCTTCAATACCCAATATGTTTTAGTCTTTGTGCCAAAACTCTCTTGGTTAACATGTAAATATCAGTTTATTATTGACATATTTTCACCAATAATGTAGTGTAATTGTAAATTATTGTATAGGAGGTTGTTTCATTGAAAGACATCAATAAAGTTAAAAAATGTGCTTTTATACTGACTCTTGTCCTTTCTCTTTCTTGCCTAAGTTCTGCCACCGTAACAGCTACTATATATGAACCCCCCAAACGACCTAAGATCATATCCTTTAATGCTAGTTCCACAAGCGTAGAATTAGGTGAAACCGTTGTCTTATCTTGGTATGTGGTCAACGCCACCAGCATTGAAATTACAGGATTAGAAAAGCAAGAAGAAGACTCTCTACCCTTAAACGGAAGTCTTGAGGTATGGCCTTTAGAGACAACAAGCTACACTCTAACTGCTACAAGTGATGGAGGAAGTGCCACCGCCTCTATAACAGTGAAAGTTGATGGTAGTCAAGATGTATCTAATGTTTATATCGATTCTTTTACCACATCCCAATCAATGATTACATTAGGAAGTACCGTGGAACTAACTTGGAAGACTAATAATGCAAAGACCGTAACTATCATTGGTTTAGAAAAACAAGAGGAGGATTTGTCATTCCCCCTATCTGGTTCCTTAGAAGTATTTCCAACTGCAACTACAACTTATATATTAATTGCCGTAGGTAGTAATTATGAACTTATATATGATGTGGTAACAGTGATTGTTAAACCTAATTGGGAACCAGAACCAGAGTCTCCATTAAAAATGAACATGTCAATTCATGATTGGAACTCTGAATACATAATAGACTTTGATATCATAAATCAATCTGATAAAGATATAAAAGATTGGACACTGACAGTAAAAAAATCAGAATTTGATTTGAAATTTATCTGGGCTGCCTCAGCCACAGAAGACGGTGAATTTATTATTATTTCACCCCTTTATTACAATAATATAATAGATGCTGGAGGCTATGTATCATTTGGTTTGCAAGGATATGGCTCACCATCAGCCGATTTTTACTACAAATTTAATTATAAATAGTTGATCTGTTAATTATGATTACTGAAAAACTCCTCGTAGACATGCATCTACGAGGAGTTAATTTGTTTTACTTTATTCTAAAATAATATGAAATATTACTAAACTTAGTTAAAAGAATAATTAGTAGGAGCCTCCTTATCACTTCCTGTACTTGCTATAAAGCCTATGATTACCTTATCTCCTGGGGAAAACTCTGGAGCCCAAGACGGATTCTTCACTGTAACCTTGCTTCCATTTTGATTTACTAACTCAGCTCCCCAAAGGTTGGTAATAGTGCTGTTAAAATCAAAGGTCAATGTCCACCCATTATATGTTCTTGATGACTTATTCTCAATAACAATCTGTCCTTGAAAACCAGTTACCCAATCTCCTTGTACTTGGTATTCATAACTTATACCATCTATTGGTGCAGGGGTCGGAGTTGGGGCAGGTGTAGGTGTAGGTTTNGGTGTAGGAGTAGGACTTGGGGTTACCTTGGGAGTCGGAGTAACCTTTGGAGTAGGGGTTACCGTAGGAGTTATCCTAGGGGTTGGAGTTGGGCTTATTACAACTTCCTCTCCTGGTTCCAAACCATATATCTTATGGCCATTATCATATACAGGTATATACGGACTTAAGCCAGCAAAACTAATAGCGCTATAGTCAGGTGAAGCCGTTAGGTTCTGGTAAGACCAATCATTATTATAATTTTCAACTCCTCTAGGAAATGTTATCTCTACATTGGCATCCTTTTCACACATTTGCCATTCTGCAGGTAAAATCTGAGTTCCAGTAAAATCAAGTATAAAATAATAAATGTTATCCTTATATCTGTGTAAACCAGATAGCTTAGCTCCTTCATGAGCCACTAGCCTTACTTGAACATCATCCAGTCCATATCCTGCTTCAAACACTTCAGTTAAATCCATAAAATAACGACAGGAAAGTGTATCTTTCATTGTTGCTGGCCTAGCTGATCGGTTATTTATTTGGAATAAAAGATTCAACTTGCTATCACCTTCAAAAACTATCCAGCATCTAGTAAAGTAATCAATTATATCATCTTCTGGAGCTATAAAATCCTCTGGCTGCGGCCAGTTCTTAAGAGGCTCTCCACCATACATGTCATACATCTTTGCCAGAGCACCTACAAATCCAGCATTATAGTCAGTAGCCACTTCATTTAAGGTATAATCTGTAATATCGTCCTTCCAGCTATCACTTGATGTTGGCCCTCCAACCAAGGCACCATATAAAATATTTCTATGATAAGTTGGTGAACTTAGCTGACTGGTCCATGATCCATGGGCAGTTCTATGATGGGGATGTTGGGGAGCATTCTCACCAAACCCTACCACATAACTTCCATTCCTAGGATTATCACCTAGGGCATAATTAATCTGTCTTTCTGCAAAAATACGATAGTCTTCCTTTTTAGATGCAGTTCCTACAGTTGGATCATCAGACCATACAAATGCTAGAAAGGCGGCAGTAGAAGCATACCTTAGGGACCCCCATTGAGAAAGCCAAGCTAGACCTCCAGGAGTATATGTTATGCCCCCATTTGGCAACCAAAAATCTAGATTTTTCTCTACCATAGCTGCATAGTTTATATCCTTGGTAACCTGTGCTATCTTTAATGCTGCACCGTAACTTACATCATCCCAACAATGGGTATGGGTACCACCAAGTGATGTAAGGGGTAAAGCAGATTTAGCTTTGTCGAGATAGATTTCTTCGCCAGTCCTTATATAAAGCCATATAGCACTCCATGCGATATCATCCAAGTAACTGCCTGATGGATAAAGTGTTGCTAAAGGATTTTTACCTCTGTACTTGTCTGCAAAATCGAAAAGTTCTTTGCTATGCTCCAAACATATCTCGGCATATTCAGGATCCGTCTCTTCAAATATTATAGATGCTATGGTCAGTGCAGCAGATGCTGACCCTGCCACATCTGAACCTGGTGTGGACCTATCTACCCAGAAAGAAGTCCTCTCAGTTGTATAATCAAGAAGCTCATGGGCTACCCATACAGAATGATCTGAAGCCTCATAACCACACATATAATACAATAAATCAGGTTCTGGATGTGCCTTTATAAAAAAGTCTGTAGCCCATTTAATCTCATCAAGAATAATATCTAACTGTCCTGCCTTTTCAAAGGCTTCCCGGTATTCATATACAGCCCAGGCTAATTGCCCAGCTGCATAAGACATAGGATGTGTAAACTTTATACCATCACCAGCATCTGCCCAGCCACCAGTCAGGTCTAGACCTACATCCTGCCCATCAGTCATGGCCGCATCAGCCCTATAAGGCAAAATATAATCATCTGGTAAATCACCCAGGCGGTTGGCCTTATAGAATAAAATTGCTTTTTGCATAGCCTCACCATAGTTATAGTATGAGTCTCCAGCCCGTGGACTTGTTGCAGCTTCTGAGCGAAACACATGAGTCATCGAAGATAAGACTAATGAAATCACAAGTGTTACTGCTATAGCTCTAGCGTAGGATTTTTTAATTCTTAAAACTTTTAAAAACTTTTTCATACTTTCTCCTTTCTTAACCACTTATTTTTTACCCCATATGTATTCTTCTTAATGTCATTTATTAGCCATCACATAGGCCAGTCATCTTGTCCTGTAAATCTTTTACATCCTATAAATATCATACTTTTAGACATTTGTCAATAATTGGTATATTAAAGTAGAAAAAGAAATAACACGATATTGAACAAATTACAATACCGTGTTCCATCACTATCTCTATTAAGCTTATCTCAAGGTACTTTATATCACTTTATACTTGACTTTTCATAACTCTTTCAATAGTATCAGCAGCCTGTTTTGCACCACCGCATTTCTGAAAGGAATCCGAATAATACAAAGGTTTGCTCTTTATTATTTTTTCTTAATAAATTGGATTAAGTCCTTCAGCATAATTTCACGGATTTCAACCTCTTCGTCTGTACTACATATTGATAGGTAATAATCCTCATTAAATCTATAATTCTTTAGTCTTATATCCTTTTGAATTACACCATCTTGATCAACCACTACTCCCTCAATGGCATTTACAGAAAATGAATCTAACATGGTTGATAAACCTGTTCCAAGATATTTTATATAACTCTCTTTAAGGGTCCATATCTGAGTAAAACTTCTTTTTGCTTCTTCTTCATTATTAGCTGCAAAAATAAATTTTTTTTCACTTTCAGTAAAAAATTTATTTGCAATATCTTCTCTTCCTCTATATATTTCTTCAATATCAATTCCAAGCTCGTTTTCTCCAAATCCAATTACAACCCACTTTCCAGAATGGGATATGTTATATGAAAACCCCTTCATATCTTTCATGAATGGTTTTCCAAATTCATTATAAGCTGTGTCTATTTCTATAAATCTTCCAAATGTTTGAAACAAACTATATTGAAGTAATAGTTCAGAGCAAATAGATCTTTTTGAATCTTCTATAAAGTGGTAACGATCTGCTCTCATTCGTCTTTCATTTGATACTGCTTGTCTAAGCATTTGATAATTATCACTATTAATTTTTGATATATCAATACAATTAATAAATATCATACCTTACCTCTTATAAAAATATTATTCAGCCTATTTGTATTCAACCATACTATAACCTGTAAGTTCGTCTTTATCATCATAAAAATATCTTTTATTTAACCTTCCCTCATCATCATATTCATTCTTATAAGACCACCTTAGAATCCCTGCATTTTCTTCAATATGGAGATACCTTCCTAAATAACATTACAATTTTTTTCTCTTTTTGTCAAATTCTTCGTGGGTTTGAATAGGAAAACCAATTATTAGGTCTACTTATAGGGATATTTGTATAACAGTGAGCTTTATCTATAGATGAAGCATAAATTAATACATTAAAATAAAGGTTTGACTATCAAACCTTTATTTTAATGCACTCATCTAATCAACTTATAGGAATGAATTACTACTTGTCTTAAGTACAATTATTATATTTATTATTGTTTGGTTTATCACTAAGTTCTCTCTTGGTAACAATGGTGGCAAGGGTATCACCAAGCTGAGTAAGGGCTGCTGCTAAAAGTGATATATCATCATTGGAGTAACACTTTGATATTGAGCAAGCTAGGGTAGATATGAGGGCAACGAGTTCACATTCATCCATAATTATCACCTCATATAAGTATATGTGTGATGATAAAAGAAAGTGAAAGACAATGGAAACGTCCCCATGTCTTTCTTCTTGCATTTATTCAGAATTGTGGTATATTTAATAAAAACAAATAAAGCAGAGTAGGATTACGTGCGTTAAGTGCTGGCTGTACAGGGAGTTGACAGCTGGACGAAAAGATTTTCTTGCGGTACGTATTCCGCATCCCGCTGCTACAGTTAGATAATCAAATAAGTATATTTGTTGTTATCTCTCATTGTAGTAAAAGGTCTGCAAAGGAGGTAATTTTTTATGAAAAATTTTATTACTTTATTCACACATTCAGGCAGGGAACTAAAGAAATTAAGGTGTATAACCTTACTGGCCATGTTAGGTGCTATATCTATGGTTCTTGGATATTTTACTATCTCCATAGGCAACTTTCTAAAAATAGGCTTTACCTTTTTGCCAAACCAAACAGCTTTTTACCTTTTTGGACCTGTGGCAGGTGGTATATTTGGAGGAGCTATGGATATACTTAATTATTTCATAAAACCAACTGGACCATTCTTCTTCGGATTTACATTTGATGCAATCTTATCAGGAGTAATCTTTGGAGCATTTCTCTATAAGAAGCCACTTAGTATAAAGCGTATCTTTATTGTCAGTGCAGTGGAAATGATTATCGTCAATTTGATATTACATACTTATTGGCTCTCCATACTACAGGGAAAAGCTTTCTTAGCTTTACTACCATTACGAGCATTAAAATCAATAATAATGCTTCCAATTGAAACAATACTCCTTTTTACATTATTAAAGTACCTAGAATCAAGTGGTATTAAAAAAATATTCCAATAACAAGAGACCGGGACAAGACAGGGGGACGTTTCCATCGTCTTATTGTGTACAATAAGACGATGGAA
>JGI24708J26588_10003408_pt1 | contig 11512 bp, 8 predicted proteins | sample BioPla1DNA2_FD_26588 | JGI IMG/M metagenome (IMG submission 26588) | reverse complement strand
CCTATATTCAAATTCTCCAACAGATTTCCTGATCCTCTCACATACAATCCAGGCATTATCCAGGCTTATATCCTGCAGCACTATCCCAAATTCTTCTCCCCGTATCTCCCTACAATATCACTTCTCCTCGAATTGGCCTGCAGAGTATCTGCTACCAACCGGAGAACTTTATCCCCTATCCTGTGGCCATATGTATCATTTACTTTCTTAAAATGGTCAATATCTACCATAAGGAATGCCATAGGAGTCTTATAACGCCGGGCCTTACAACACTCCTTTTCCAGGAGTTCCAGCAAAAGAGTATGGGTATACAGGCCTGTTAAACCATCCCTCATGGCCATGACCTGGAGTCTTTTCTGTTCTTCATGGTATTCAAGTGCTGCTGAAAGCCGGGCCAGTACCTCTATCCTGTCAACAGGCTTCTTTATATAATCAAAAGCCCCCAACTCGAAGGCCTTTTTCAGGGCTTCACCGCCTGTTTTTGCTGTAACCATGATTATAGGAATATCCCTGGTTTCAGGTTCTTCCTTCAATAACTGGCAGACACTAAACCCATCAATCTCCGGCATCATGATATCCAATAGGACAGCATCCACCCCGGTCTCTTTGGCCTTTTCCACAGCACCTCTACCGTCATTATGTGTATAAACCCTATAATTTGCCTCCTGTAGGATTCCCGCCAATGTTTTTAAACTATGCTCATCATCTTCAACAATCAGTATTTTATAACCCACCTTTATCATCCCTCTATAAATATATCTCCCTGGTTTTATACACTAATATTTTTAATATTCGACATAATTATCTATTTTCCTTTTCCAAAAACTTTGCTGCCCGGCCAGTCCAGGATAAAAGAAAAGAGCTCACAGCATTTAATTAATAAACCATCTTTTGCGCAAAATTCTGTTTTTCCATCAGGTTCACCCTTCACCTTCAGTTGTTTCCTACAATTAAAATATATCTTCTACATTTTAGTATAAATATCCTTTAAATTAACTGATAATATGTAATATTTTTAAATCTATTTTCATAATATAAAAGGCCCTTTAATTAGTTAAAGAGCCTTTTTATGGTGCCGGTTAATTCTCCTTCAGGTTAAGTTTTATAATCCCTAATTTATTCTGAACTCTCCTACAGTGTGATTCAGTTCCCTGGACATCTCAGCCAGTTTTTTAGCCAGTAAGACTATCTCATCTGTACTGGCAATCTGTTCCTCACTGGAAGCAGCTACTTCTTCTGAATGGGCGGCAAATTCCTGGCTGACTGCAGCAACCTCATCTATAATCTCCTTTACCTGTTCACCCTTCTTCATTATTTTTCCCGTGCTATTATTAACCTCTGTAATAATATTGTTCAGCCTTCTGGCCAATTCCTCTATTTGGTCAAACACAGCACCCGTATCCTGGATCAGTTTTACACCAAATTTTACTGTCTCTTTAGTTTCACTCATTCTACCGCTGGCTGCTGCTACACTGTCTCTTATTTGTTTTAATATATCCCCAATCTGGCCGGTGGCACTGGCAGAATCAACCGCCAGTTGCCTGATCTCTTCTGCCACAACAGTAAATCCTCTACCCGCTTCCCCAGCCCGGGCTGCCTCAATAGCAGCATTCAAAGCCAGGAGATTGGTCTGAGCTGCAATTCCTTCAATCAATTTTATGATATTACTGATTTCTGCCGAATTTTTGTCCAGTACCTGAACTACTCCCTCTACATCTATGACGTCTTCTTCAATCTTTTTAGCACCCATTAAGGTATTGGAAACTGCCTTATTACCCTTTTCTATACTATCAAGTACAGTGTTGGCAGATTCTACCATATCATCTATCCTGTGATCCACTGTAACCATTGCCTGAACTAATTCCTCCAGATTTTCTGCTGCTTCTTCCAGTTGGGCTGATTGTTCTTCCGCCCCGGCCGCTATATTCTCAATGGCCATACCTACCTGTTCTGCTGCTTCTCCAACCTGCTGCCCGGAAATGGCAAGATTTTCACTGGAAACCGCAACTTCACCGGCTATTCCGGAAATCCTCATTATCATCTTCCTGACACCGGAAATCATATTATTGAAAGAAACACTGATCAGCCGGGTCTCATCTCCCCCTTTAATCCGGTCATCATGATCAACCCTTACAGTCAAATCCCCACTTTCAGCCACAGCCATGGCAGCAGTAATCCCTTTAATTCTACCGGAAATCCTGTAGGTCAAGCTGCCAATAGTCAACAGGATCAGGACTCCAAACACTGCTGTATTTATCCCTACACTTCTCATCGTCTGCATGACCAGTTCCTCTACAAAATCACTGGCGGCTCCTACATACCACATACCGATTACCCTGCCTCTCGCATCCCTGAGAGGCGTATAGGCTGTCTGATATCTGTGCCCTGCTACAACAGCTTCACCGTAATAATCCCTGCCCCCTTCCAGGACAGTGTCAGCCACTATATCAGAAACCACAGTCCCTATTGCCCGTTGTCCCTTATTGTCCAGCACATTGGTAGAAATCCTGGTATCGCCGGCAAAAATAGTGACAGTATTACCGCCTGTCAATTCTGCTATGTAATCAACAATTTTATAATTACCATTCACCAGGGTATTCCCTTTATAGAGACGGTCTCCTTCCAGTCTCCACTCCCCTGGATATATTAAATCAATTATGGTATACCCCATCTGTAGATCAGCTTTTGCTTTTTTTACGGCTACACCTTTAGCCTCCCGGATGACAGCATTATTTACGGTAAACATTATAGTTGAACTTAGTATCAAAATGCCGAAAAACACCGGCAAAAGCAACTTAAACCTGAGCGACATATTCCTCATCACACTATCACGTCTCCTTTTCCATCTTCAGGATATGTAGAATCCTGCATCTTTTTTTATTCTTACATTATTGTAATATCTACAATATTAGCGGGCTGCAATTTTTTATCATCCAGATATAAATCATTTGCTTTAAGGTTTATCCTTCCCTGGTAATAATGAAGGCGGCGGTTCTCATAATATAATACTTCAATATTTGCCTTAAGCCGGAGCGCTTCCCCCAGCAGGAAATCCAGCCTATCCAGATGCTGTTCATCCAGTAGCGGTTTTTTTATATCCTTATCCCGTTCATATAATTCCTTCAATTTTTCCCTGTGTTCTGTCAGCATCAATGATGTCCATTTAATATTTCCCCTGTCTTTAATCATAATCTAAAACCTCCCCCTAAAAAAGCTCGACTCTTAATTATATTACCATACATTTGTTCGGAAGTGAAGAGGGGGAGATTTAGTCTCTTTGCTGGAATATCCTGGCAACCTTCTCGAGTACTTCTGTCCTTTTAAAAGGCTTGAGTAAAAAGTCCTTGATTCCCAGATTATAAGCATCAGTTATCATCCAGTCCTGACCCATGGCTGTACAGATAANTATATTGGCATCTTTATCATAATCGATAATACTTCTGGCTGCTTCTATGCCATTGACATCCGGCATAGTTACATCCATAGTAACCAGTTCAGGTTTCAATTCTTTATATTTTTCTATGGCATCTTTACCATCCCCTGCCTCTCCTATTACTTCGTATCCAGCATCCACCAAAATATTTTTAAGTATTGCCCTCATAAATGCTGAATCATCGACAACCAGGATTTTTCTGGACACCTTTGTCAACCTCCTGAAACATTGATTTAATCAGTATAGCCCAATAAACTTATGTTAGTAAGTAATTAAATCATGATAAACCTGTGACTATAATATAATATCATATTTTTTTCTTAACCAGCAAGGATTATCAATATAAAAAATAAACCCTGGAAGGAATCCTTCCAGGGTCAAAAAACCTCTGACTTTGACAGGCTAACCATGGTAAGCCTCTATATACAATTCTTTTAGTTCATTGATTAACGGATATCTGGGGTTGGTTCCAGTACACTGGTCATCAAAGGCCAGTTCAGCCATCTCATCAAGCTTACTGTAGAAAGCATCTTCAGGGATTCCTGTTGCTTTGATATTTGACGGTATGTCAACTTCTGCCTTTAATCTTTCTATTGCCTGTATCAATAGCTCTACCTTTTCTTCTTCTGTCTCCCCGCCCAGGCCGAGGTGGTCAGCTATTTTGGCATAATTGGTCTTGGCCAGAGGATATTTATACTGGGGAAAGGCTGTCTGTTTTACAGGTATATCTGTTGCATTATATCTGATTACAGGATTGATCAGAAGTGCATTGGCCAGGCCATGTGGTATACCGAAGGTTGAACCCAGCTTGTGAGCCATGGAGTGACAGATACCAAGGAAGGCATTGGCAAAGGCCATTCCGGCAGTAGTGGCTGCATAATGCATCTTCTCTTTCGCTTTCCTGTCCTTTGAACCATTCCTATAGGAAGAAGGCAGATATTTAAAGACCAGCCTGATAGCTTCCAGGGCCAATCCTCTTGTATACTCATTGGAAAGGACTGAAACATAGGCCTCTATGGCATGGACCAGGGCATCAATACCCGAATAGGCTGTCAAATGGGCTGGCGCGGACAGGACCAGTTCCGGATCTATTATGGCCATATCGGGTGTCAATTCATAATCAGATATAGGATATTTGATACCGGTTTTATCATCTGTAACTACTGCAAAGGGGGTGACTTCTGAGCCAGTTCCTGAAGTCGTGGGAATGGCAACAAAATATGCCTTTTTACCCAGTTCAGGGAACTTATAGATTCTCTTCCTGATATCCATAAAGGTCATAGATAATTCCTTAAATTCAGCCTCTGGATGTTCATATAACAGCCAGGCGATCTTGGCTGCATCCATCGGGGAACCGCCACCCAGGGCAATTATGATATCTGGCTGAAAACTATTCATCTGCTTAACCGCTTTTCTCACCGTTGAGATGGTTGGATCAGGTTCCACTTCCGCAAAGATCTGGTAATCAATATTTACGGCATCCAGCTCATCTGTAACCCGGTCAGTAAAGCCCAGTTTGTAGAGCGGGGCATCTGTTATGATAAAGGCCCTTTTCTTCCCTTCCAGTTCCTTTAAGGCCATCGGCAGTGAACCATATTTAAAATATATCTTTTCCGGGACCCTGAACCAGAGCATGTTCTCTTCTCTTTCAGCAACAGTCTTTATATTCATCAAATGTTTTACCCCCACATTCTCACTTACTGAATTACCTCCCCAGGAACCACAACCCAATGTCAGGGAAGGTTCCAGTTTGAAGTTGTAGATATCACCTATAGCCCCCTGGGATGAAGGCATATTGAACAGGATACGCCCAGTTTTCATTCTGGAAGCAAAATAATCCTTCCGTTCAGTATTAACGGGATCTGTGTACAATACAGAAGTATGGCCGAAACCGCCAAACCTGACCAGTTCAACTGCTTTATCTACAGCTTCTGTAAAGTCCTTTGCCCGGTACATGGCCAGAGTCGGTGATAGTTTTTCATAGGAGAAGGGTTCCTCAACACCTATATTTTCTACCTCTGCAATTAATACCTTGGTCTTTTCAGGGACATTAATTCCTGCCAGGCGGGCAATAGTACGGGCTGGCTGGCCGACTATCTCTGCATTTATTCCTCCGTCAACGATCAGGACATCAGCAACCTTTTCTTTTTCCTCTGCCGATAGAATATAGGCACCCCGTTCAATAAACTCCCGCTTGACCTCTTCATATACCTTGTCCAGTACTATAACTGACTGTTCTGATGCACAGATTACTCCATTATCAAAGGTCTTGCTCATCAAAATTGAACTGACAGCCATTTTGATATGAGCACTTTCATCAATTATTGCCGGTGTATTACCTGCGCCTACTCCGATAGCAGGTGTCCCTGAGGAATAGGCAGCTTTAACCATACCGGGGCCGCCTGTAGCCAGTATTAAGTTTACATCCGGGTGTTTCATCAAGGCCTGGGATAATTCAATGGAGGGTTCATCAATCCAGCCGATTATATTGTCCGGGGCTCCAGCCTCTACAGCTGCTTCCAGAACAATCCTGGCCGCTTCAACAGTACATCTTTTTGCCCGGGGATGTGGGGAAAAGATGATGGCATTTCTGGTCTTCAGGGCCAGGAGGGATTTAAATATTGTAGTTGAGGTAGGATTTGTGACAGGCACAATACCGGCAATGATACCGATAGGTTCAGCGATCCTCTTAATACCGTAAAAATCATCATCTTCCAGTACTCCACAGGTCTGTTCATTACGGTATTTGTTATAGATAAACTCAGATGCAAAGTGGTTCTTTATAACCTTATCTTCTACAATACCCATGCCGGTATCTTCAACAGCCAACTTTGCCAGTGGAATCCTCTTATCATTTGCTGCAATAGCCGCACGGCGGAATATCTCATCTACCTGTTCCTGCTTATAGGTGGCATATTCCAACTGGTCTTTTCTGACTTTTCGAAGCAGTTCCTCCAACTCATCCAGACTTGTGACCTTAAAAATCTTATTCATTAAGGACCTCCTTATAGTGTCATTGGCAGCTCTTCTGCCATCTTATAGAAATGAAAGAACAGCTTATTAAATTTTTTTGTGAAATTAATAACATTTCTCATGGATAAATAAAGCTTTTTTCATTTCCTGATTCCATATTAACAGAGTATATTAAAAGAAACAATCCTGTTTTTCAGCCTTTTTTACCCGTTTTTTAATATTATTCTCTATTATATGCTATTATATCATTCTTTCTTTTAAATCCTGACTATTTTAATCAACATAAAGAATGAAGAGTTAGATAGTTTAAGTTATATTTTTCACAACTAACAATGGGCCTTATACTATGCTATAATTAAATAGAAATAGTAATAGTAATACAATATTTCAATACTATATTTACTGAATAATCTAACAAGGAGGATTTAAATGAAAAACTATGAGCACAGAAAGGGAAGCATCACTATTAAAGTTTACTCAGAAAACAAAACACCTTTGCCAAAGCAGGAACTAAGCATCAGGCAAAAAAATCACCAGTTTCTCTTTGGCTGTAATGGGTTTGAACTCATCCCCTATGCCAATGATCAATTGGAAGGGGCAGCCAGAGAACACACCGAAAAATACATAGAAAAATTCCTGGGTTTATTCAATTCTGTAACCCTTCCCTTCTACTGGGGACAATTTGAACCAGAACAGGGAAAACCCAGGACAGAGGAGCTGGCTAATACTGCCAGATGGTGCAAGGAACATAATCTGGTCACCAAAGGCCATCCTCTAAGCTGGCACACTCTGGCTCCTGGCTGGCTGCTGGATATGAGCAATGAGGAAATCCTGGAAAAACAAATTAAGAGGATAGAAAGGGATGTGAAAGATTTTACAGGCTTTGTAGATATGTGGGATGTAATCAATGAGGTTGTGATCATGCCCATATTCAACAAATACGACAATGGCCTCACCCGGGTCTGTAAGGAAATGGGCAGGATAAAACTAATCAAGACTGTCTTTGAGACAGCCCGTTCCATCAATCCCGAGGCCGTCCTTATACTGAATGACTTCGATATCTCACCTGCCTATGATATCCTGATTGAGGGCTGCCTGGAGGCAGGAGTCCAGATAGATATAATTGGTATCCAATCCCATATGCACCAGGGATACTGGGGAGTAGAAAAAACCCAATGGGTCCTGGAACGCTTTTCCAGGTTTAATATCCCCATCCACTTCAGTGAAGTCTCACTGGTTTCCGGTGAAATTATGCCTTCCCACTATAGTGATCTAAATGATTATCAGGTTGAAGAATGGCCGAGTACCCCGGAAGGTGAAGAAAGACAGGCCAGGGAAGTTGTAGAATTTTATGAAACCCTATTTGCCCACCCGCTGGTTGAAGGTATAACCTGGTGGGATTTACTGGATGGACAATGGCTCAAGGCTCCTTCAGGCCTGATCCGCCAGGATTGTTCCCCCAAACCTGCCTATGAAGAGCTCCGGAAATTGGTCAGGGAAGAATGGTGGACAAAAGAAAGTACTTTTATTACAGACCAGAACGGCCACATAGAATTTACCGGATTCCTTGGTGAATATGAAATCAGCCTTGGGGATAAAAAGGCCAGTTTTGCCCTAAGTGATAAAGATTCAAAGGAGATTAGTATTTACCTGTAAATATTATATTCTCCTATATAATCTAAATAAGAGTTCAGAGTTGCCTGTTAATCCTTTGCTTTTTACTCTGAACTCTTTTTCTGTTTACATAAAAAAATAGATTTTCTAATATAGATTTACTATAAGGCTCAGGATTAAAAATATATAAAGATTATAACGGCCTACCAGCTAATATTTTTAATTGTCGTAATATGATAAATCTTCAGATAAAATTCAGATAACCATGGTAATATAATAAAGTAAATAGTAACAGATACATAAAAGTGGGAAGGCCAAAAAAAACAGTAAAGGAGTGTATTAAAATGAAAAAAGGTTTAACAATTCTATTAGTTCTGCTTCTGGTGTTGTCAATGTCAAGTCTTGTTTTCGCTGCAAAGGGTAAAGTTGGAGTTGCCATGCCTACCCAAAGTTTACAGCGCTGGAATCAGGACGGGGCCAACATGAAAGCCCAGCTGGAGGCTGCCGGCTATACTGTTGACCTGCAATATGCCAACAATAATGTGGCTACCCAGATCTCTCAGATTGAAAATATGATTCTGGGCGGCGTGGATATTCTCGTCATTGCCTCTATTGATGGTAGTGCCCTGGGTACTGTTCTGGAAATAGCAAAACTGGAAGGGATTCCGGTTATAGCCTATGACCGCCTAATTATGGAAACTGATGCTGTTTCCTATTATGCTACTTTTGATAACTATATGGTGGGAACCATCCAGGGTACATATTTGAGAGATACACTTGACCTGGATAACAGGAAAGAACCTGTTACAATGGAGTTTTTCGGTGGTTCTCCAGATGATAATAATGCCCGTTACTTCTTTGCCGGTGCCTGGGATGTCATCGAACCCTACATTAAAAGCGGTAAGGTTATAATTCCTTCCGGCCAGACTGCATTCGAGCAGATTGCAACCATGAACTGGGATTCTGCCAATGCCCAGGCCAGAATGGATAACCTGATTGCTGCCCATTACTCTGCCGGCCAGAAGCTGGATGCAGTCCTCTGCAGCAACGATTCCACAGCACTGGGTGTAACCACCTCCCTGATAGGTGCCGGTTTTGAAAAAGATAATTTCCCACTGATTACCGGCCAGGATTGCGATATTGCCAATGTAAAAAATATCATCGCCGGTTACCAGTCCATGTCTGTCTTTAAGGATACCAGAACCCTTGCCTCACAGGTAGTCAAGATGGTAGAAGCTATCATGAACGGCCAGGAACCTGAAATCAACAATACTACAGACTATGATAATGGTAAAGGTATTGTTCCCACTTACCTCTGCGAGCCGGTATTTGCTAATATCAATAACTACAGGGAATTATTAATCGATAGCGGTTACTATACTCCTGAACAATTAGGTCTATAAAAGATGATAAATAGGACAGATGGGAGGAAACTCCCATCTGTCACTAAATAGGGAGGATATTCAACCATGAAAAAAATACTGCTGGAAATGCGTTCTATTAGCAAAGAATTTCCCGGTGTAAAAGCACTGGACAATGTTAATATGACTGTTAATGAAGGAGAAATTCATGCAGTTGTAGGAGAAAACGGTGCCGGTAAATCAACACTGATGAACGTCTTAAGCGGTGTTTACCCCTATGGTTCCTATACCGGTGAAATCTATTTTGATGGCCAGGAGTGCCGACACATGGGGATTAAGGATTCAGAAAGGCTGGGCATCGTTATCATTCATCAGGAACTGGCCCTGATCCCCTATTTATCCATTGGAGAAAACATGTTTCTGGGCAATGAACAGCATAAAAACGGAATCATAGATTGGGACCAGACATACAAAAAGGCAGAAGAATATATGCGTATGGTAGGTTTAGAAGAAAACCCCCGTACCCTGGTTAAAGATATCAGTATTGCCAAACAACAATTGGTTGAAATTGCAAAAGCCCTGGCCAAGAATGTACGCCTGCTGATTCTGGATGAACCTACCTCTTCCCTAAATGAACAGGATGCCCGCAAGGTTCTTGATTTGATATTGAGACTGCGTGACGAACAGGATATCACATCCATAATCATATCCCATAAACTGGATGAAATAGACTATTGTGCAGACCGGATAACCATCCTCCGGGACGGCTGTACTGTAGAAACCCTGGATAAAAGGCAGGACAATGTTACTGAAGAAAGAATAATCCGGGGAATGGTTGGCCGTGAAATGTCCAGCCGTTTTCCCCAGAGGGCTGACTCTATACAGGATGAAGTGGCCTTTGAGGTAAGAAACTGGACTGTCTATCATGAGTTATTCACCGAACGGAAGGTAGTGGATGATGTCTCATTTAAGGTAAAAAAAGGCGAGGTTGTAGGTATTTACGGCCTGATGGGCTCAGGCAGGACTGAATTAGCCATGTCCCTTTTTGGCCAGGCTTACGGAAGCAATATTTCCGGAACAATCATCAAAAATGGAGAGGAATTAATCCTGGATTCTATATCTGAAGCAATTGCCAATGGAATATCTTACGTGACTGAAGACCGTAAGGATAACGGCCTCCTGCTGGGTAGCAGCATCATGCAAAATATCACCTTACCCAGAATGGATTTTGTATCAAAACAGGGCCGGATTGACAGAGATATGGAAAGAAAAACAGCTGATCAATATATGGAAATGTTGAGTATCAAGGCTCCAAACGTTGAACAATTTGTAGGCAATTTGTCCGGTGGAAACCAACAGAAAGTACTCCTGGCCAAATGGATATATTCCANGCCTGATATTTTAATCCTGGATGAACCTACCCGGGGTGTAGACGTGGGAGCCAAATACGAAATCTATGAAATAATAAACGAATTGGCCAGCCAGGGTAAGGCCATCCTTTTCATCTCATCTGAATTGACAGAGATTCTGGGTATGTGTGACCGTATCTATGTAATGAACGAAGGCAAAATAATTGATGAAGTCCTTCCTTCTGAAACAACACAGGAAAGTATCATGAATGCTATCATACAGGCAAGTAAAGGAGGTAATTAAGTATGAACTGGAAAACCGCAATCCGTAAAAATTTGAGACAATATATGATGCTTATTGTGCTGGTAGGGATAATTATCTTCTTTCAGGTATTGACCAATGGCACATTACTTAAGCCAATGAATATTTCAAACCTTATTTTTCAGAATGCCTATGTAGTCATTTTAGCAGTCGGAATGTTGCTCTGTATTCTGACAGGAGGAAATATAGATTTATCGGTAGGCTCCGTGGTAGCATTGGTCGGTGCCTGTGCCGGCACTTTCATAATTACCTGGGGCTGGAATCCACATCTCTCTATCCTGTTATGCCTGCTGATTGGTATAGCCATCGGTGTCTGGCAGGGTTTCTGGATTGCCTATGTNAAGATACCTGCTTTTATCGCTACACTGGCCGGCATGCTTGTCTTCAGAGGATTAACCCTGATAATATTGAGAGGGTTGACCCTGGCTCCTTTCCCCCAGGAATATCTGGCCTATTCTAC
>JGI24708J26588_10003403_pt1 | contig 11526 bp, 10 predicted proteins | sample BioPla1DNA2_FD_26588 | JGI IMG/M metagenome (IMG submission 26588) | reverse complement strand
TGCATATTTTTCTATGTTATTTTGAATATCGGCCTCGATAAGATTTATATATAAATCTTCATCAGGTTCGATATTAAGTATATCGCTTAGAGTTATATGTTCATCTGGCACATTACATAAGGCGAAATCAAAATTCTGCCCTACTGTAAGGAGTGTTACTTTTCTTTTATTAAGCTTTATGGTGTTAAGTAAAGGGGACATGTCTTTATCATTTGACATTATGATGAATTCATCAATATTATCATTGATGTACATATCATTAAGAGCGTCGATTGTAATCTGTATATCAGCGTAGTTCTTTCCCCTATTAGAGGTATGAACTGTATTTACACCATATTCTTGCAATCTGGTTTGGTGACGGGATTCCATCAAATCCCGATTGTCAAAGTTACAATAAGCTATAATCTTAACAATCCTAAGCCCTTTATTCCTGCACCATGTATGTATCTTTTCAAAAAAACCTAATCGCAATAAGTTCTTACGTTGGTTTAATAGGGTCTTGTATATATTTTCATAATCAATATAAATTGCCACATTATATAATCTATTATCCATAAAGTGCTCCTTCAAGTATGATATATGTATTATATAACAAGATAGACTAAAATGAAATACTGTCAGATATGAAGAATTTTTACTTGAAATTAATTGAGTATTATATTAGAATTATCTGAAGAAAATAGGCTTCTCTAGCTCAGTTGGTAGAGCAACGCACCCGTAATGCGTAGGTCGTGGGTTCGAATCCCATGGGGAGCTTGTAAGAAAAAAGCCTTATAACACAGTGGTTATAGGGCTTTAAAACTATTAATCATTATCTTGTTTATTATCATTTTTTAGACTGTTTTCGATTATTGTTTCCATATCTAGCTTATTTTCACTTTTACTAAATGGTTATGGTTTAGCTTACCTTTTCTCTGACATAAAGCATAATCCAATTGCCCCAGGTCCTGAATGAGAACCAATGCTTGGGCTTATGGTGTTAATTACGATTTCTTTATGGGGAAGAGCTTCTTTTACTAGTTTGGCCAGATAATTGGCATCATCTAGTGCGTCGCCGTGGGCTATACATATAACATCATTGTCATCTTTATATTTACCCATACTATCTATCATATCTTTACAGATGGTTGCCAAGGATTTCTTCCTGCCCCTTGCAGTTGCCAGTGAAACCAGTTGACCTTCTTCATTAATATATAGAATGGGTTTGACACTCATAAGTGAGCCAATAATGGCTGTGGTTTTAGAGATTCGTCCTCCTCGTTGTAAGTGAAAAAGATCATCAACAGTAAACCTCACGGCAAATTTCTGTTTGTTTTCTTCAAGCCAGGAAGCAATATCATCTATACTTTTACCTTCTTCCTTCATCTGGACTGCCTTTATAACAAACATGCCCTCACCCATGGATGCATTTAAGGTATCTATTACAATAATCTTAGCACCAGGATTCTCCTCACAGATATCTCTAGCACCGGCCATAACATTACTACAGCCTCCACTTAAAGCTGAGGAAAAACTAATATGTAGAATATCTAAACCTTGGTCAACATAGTTTTGGAAGGTTTCTCTGATGACCTCAGGATTACTGGCCATAGTGGTAGGCATAAGCCCTTCTCTCATCTTGTCATAGAATTCCTTAGGTGTAAGATTAATCTCATCACCATATGTAATCCCTTCTAGATCATAGTAGTGGGGAATGATACCTATTTGCTTTTCTTTTATGTAATCTACAAGTAAATCTGAGTTTGAATCAGCAGTAATAACAAAATCTTTCATCTTTATCCTCCAATTTTTATCCATGGGAGGAAACTTCCTCCTAAATTTTGTATATGTCTTATTCTACTAAATAATTTACATATAGGCAATATATTTTTTATAATTAATTTATGAGCTTTATAAATATTTTATCTTTAATCAGGGCTATAAAGAAAGCGATTCGTTATTTAAACGAATCGCCTTAGCTTACCTTGTATATCTTTTTTCAAAGTAGGATAATAATTTATACAAACCGGTTGCCACAATAGACAGTATCACTATACTCATTATGACCCAGTCAAGGCGAAATACTTGGCTACCATAGATAATAAGATATCCTAGACCTGCTTTTGCTGCCAAGAATTCTCCGATTATTACACCTACCAGGCATAAACCTATATTAACTTTCATCAGACTAATCAATGATGGGATATTGGAGGGTAAAATCACCTTTAGAAGGACATCCTTCTTTTTTCCACCTAAAGTATAGATTAGCTTGATTTTATCTTCTTCAACTGCTTTAAAATCAGCATGTAAGGTAAGGATAGATCCGAATAAAGAGACTGAAATTGCAGCCACGATGATGGTCTTCATATTAGCACCCAACCAAACAATAAATACTGGAGCAAGAGCTGATTTAGGAATACTGTTAAGAACAATCAGGTAGGGTTCAACCACATCGGATATGTTCTTATTCCACCATAGAATCATGGCTACAATAAGTCCGATTATATTGACTAAGGCAAAGCTGACAAGGGTTTCATATAATGTGATGCCTATATGATAAAACAGCCTACCTTCAGTGGTCATGTCTGCAATGGTTTTCACAACTCTTGAAGGGCTAGAGAAGATAAATGGATCCACAATACCTATAAGAGTGCTGATTTCCCAGAAAGCAAGAAAACCAATTAATATAATAAATTGATATATTTTAATTTTACGTTTCTGTAATAAATGCTTTCTTACATAAGCTTTTTGAGCAACTGAGATGTTTAAGCTTTCGCTTGAAACCTTTCTACTTTTCCTGCTCATTGTAGTTTAACTCCTTCCATATTAAATTAAAATAATCTTTGAACTCGGGAGCACTTCTGGCCATAAAAGGAGTTCGATCCGATATGGAAAGCTTTATATCAAAAATATTTTTTACGGTTCCAGGTCGATTGGACAATACAATAACTCGATCAGACATACTTATTGCCTCTGAGATATCATGGGTAATTAATATAGCTGTCTTTTTCTCATTTCTTATAATGCCCCAGATATCATCTGCCACTTCAAGTCTAGTTTGGTAATCCAAAGCTGAGAATGGCTCATCTAAAAGTAAAATATCCGGTTCTAACAAAAGGGTACGAATTAAGGCAGCCCTTTGGCGCATACCACCGGATAATTCAGAGGGATATGAATTCTTAAAAGTTATTAACCCGTAAGTATTCAATAGGTCATTTATTTGAACATAGCTGTTATCAGAAAGCTTATGTTGTATTTCCATGCCCAAGGTTACATTTCTCAAGGTATCCCGCCATTCTAGAAGATGATCCTTTTGTAACATATATCCGATGTTTTTACCTGAAGATTTAATATCTTTGCCATTAATATATATGGAACCGCTGCTTGGAGTTAACAAGCCTGCGATAAGAGAAAGCAGAGTGGATTTACCGCAACCACTGGGGCCTACAACAGCTAAAAATTCGCCGTCATTTACATGAAAAGAAACATCCATAAGTGCCAGTGTTTCTCCTTCTAGGCTGTGGTAGGTATAACTAATATGATCAATACGTAGTAGTTCGCCCATATTTTGCCTCCCATTTTGCTTATACTGTATTATATGAAAAGCTAAATAAGAGGTTACATAACCTATATAATGCTTTTGTTTTGCACATATTATGATTTTGGGGTGTATTGACTTTGGAATATAGCCATAATATAATAAATTTATTGAAAAATGGAATTTTAGGCTAAATGGAGGTAATTTTATGGAGAAAAAGACACCCCTTTATGATTGCCATATTCGTGAAGATGGAAGAATGGTTCCATATGCAGGTTATATCCTTCCTGTACAATATAAGACAGGGCTTATCACAGAGCATATGACCGTAAGAGAGGCTGTTGGAATTTTTGATGTGTCCCATATGGGAGAAGTAATTATTAGGGGAAAGGATGCACTTGATAATATACAGATGTTGGTTACTAATGATTGTAGCACGATGGTAGATGGACAAGTAAGATATAGTCCAATGTGTGATGGTATGGGCAATGTTATAGATGATGTATTAATCTATAAAATCAATACAAAAGAATACCTTATAGTTGTTAATGCTGCNAACAGGCACAAGGATGTTGAATGGATGAAGGGTAATNTTTTTGGGGATGTGGAATTATCTGATATAAGCGATGACATGGCTCTTATTGCCCTTCAAGGTCCTTTATCTAAAGACCTACTAACAAGGATAGCAGGGCCAGAAGCTTTGCCTAAAAAGTACTATTCCTTCTTGGTAAATGTGGACATATCAGGAATTAACTGTATGGTGTCAAGGACCGGTTATACAGGAGAAGATGGTTATGAGATTTTCTGCCAGAATAAAGATGCAGTAAGACTTTGGGACACACTACTAGAAACAGGTAGAGAATTTGGCATAAAGCCTTGTGGATTAGGCTGCAGAGATACTCTTCGTCTAGAAGCAGGAATGCCTCTTTATGGCCATGAGATGGATGATACAATCTCACCATTAGAAGCAGGATTAGGCTTTGCTGTAAAGATGAATAAAGAAGACTTTATTGGTAAGAAAGCCTTGCTAGATAAGGGAGCACCTAAGAGAATCCGTATAGGACTAAAGATAACAGGACGTGGAATTGCTAGAGAGAATTGTCCTATCTTTTATGATGATAAGGAGATAGGAAGAACCACTTCTGGAACCCATAGTCCATATCTTTCTTATCCCATAGCTATGGCTCTTGTGGATGTGGATTATAGTGATATAGGAAGAAAGCTCTTAGTTGATGTAAGGGGAAGGAAGATTGAAGCTGAGATTGTTCCTTTGCCATTTTATAAAAAAGCATAGAAAGTAAATAAATAAAGTAGTACTAACAAATCTTTTGAAGGAGGTAATATTATGAGTAAAGAGTTTTTTTATGCAAAGACCCATGAATGGGTACAGTTTTTAGATGATACAAAAGCAAGGATTGGAATTTCTGATTATGCACAAAGTGAATTAGGTGATTTGGTATTTATAAGCCTTCCCGAAGTAGATGATGAGGTAAATGTAGGGGAAGAATTTGCAGATGTAGAATCAGTTAAAGCTGTTTCAAATGTATATAGTCCTGTATCAGGAACCGTAACTGCGGTCAATGAAGATCTTCTTGATCAACCGGAGTTGGTCAATTCAGATCCTATGGAAGCGTGGTTCATAGAGGTTGAGAATATTAGTGACAAGGCTGAGTTATTATCAGAGCTGGAATACAAGAAACTTATTGCTGAGTAAGTGAACAGCTAAGGGTAGGAGGTAAGCTTATGGCTACTTACGTTCCAAATACAAAAGAAGAACAAAGGCAAATGCTAAATTCTATTGGTTTAAATGCCGTGGATGAATTATATTCTTCCATACCTAATGAAGTAAAACTTAAAGCTCCATTAAATATTCCTAAAGGCATGTCTGAGATGGACTTGTCAAAAAGTATAAGAGATATAGCTAGTAAAAATAAAGTTTTTAAAACGATTTTTAGAGGTGGCGGTGCATATCGTCATTATATTCCTGCCATTGTTAAGCAGGTAACTTCCAAGGAGGAATTTATAACAGCATATACCCCTTATCAGGCAGAAATAAGTCAGGGGGTTCTACAATCAATTTTTGAATTTCAAACTATGATTTGTGAACTTACAGGGATGCAGGTAGCAAATGCATCTGTTTATGATGGTGCCTGTGCAGCTGCTGAGGCTGTAATTATGAGCAAAGAGAGAAAGAGAAAGAAGGCACTTATATCAGCATCGGTAAATCCTATGACTATAGAAACCATTAGAACTTATATTAGCGGAACTGATATGGATATGGAAGTGATTCCAACTAAAGAAGGAGTAACAGATATAGAGATCTTAAAGGATANGCTTGAAGATGATACTGCCTGTGTTCTTATTCAGCAACCTAACTATTATGGTCTTTTAGAGGATGGGGATGAGATTGGAAGTATACTTGGAGATAAGGATATAAAATATATAATGAGCTGTAATCCTATATCCCTAGGAATACTTAAGGCTCCTTCGGAGTATGGTGTTGATATTGCAGTGGGAGAGGGGCAAGCTTTAGGAATTGGACTTTCTTACGGAGGTCCATATCTTGGATTTATGGCAACCACAGATAAGCTTATGCGTAAACTTCCTGGAAGAATTGTGGGAGAAACCAAGGATTCCAAAGGAAGAAGAGCATTTGTATTAACCTTACAAGCAAGGGAACAGCATATCCGCCGTGAGAAGGCCTCCAGTAATATTTGCTCTAATCAGGCTCTTTGTGCTATGACAGCAGCGGTGTATCTTAGTGCTATGGGTAGAGATGGCTTGGAGAAGGTTGCAAGATTATCAATGTCAAAGGCCCATTATCTTGCCAGTCGCTTATGTGAACTAGATGGTTATGAGATGGTCTATAAGGGGGACTTTTTCAACGAGTTTGTTATTAGAGTAAACACTGATGTGGATAAAGTTCTTAAAGCTCTTGAGAATGGTGGAATACTAGGTGGTTATCCATTAGGANATAATTCTTATAATAATGAAAATAAGGGTGAGATTCTTTGGTGTGCTACAGAAGTTAATACTAAGGATGAGATAGATACCTTGATTCAGATTCTTAAGGAGGTGGAATAATCATGAAGCTGATCTTTGAGAGGGGTAATAAGAATCGAGGCTGTGACCTTGTAGCTGAATGTGATGTACCGCTAGTATCTGTACCAGCNGCATATGAAAGGAAGAAGGAACTTAATCTTCCACAGGTTTCTGAAACAGAAATCAGNAGACATTATACTGAACTTGCTGGTCAAACTTTTGGGGTAAACAATGGTTTCTATCCCCTTGGTTCATGTACCATGAAATACAATCCTAAGATAAATGATGAGCTTGCTAAACTTTCAGAGTTTAGCGATATTCATCCTCTACAAGGAGAAGATACTGTTCAGGGAAGTCTATATATTATGAGGCAGGCAGAAAAGTATCTTTGTGAGATAACGGGTATGGATAATATGGACTTTCAGCCGGCAGCAGGTGCCCATGGAGAATTTACGGGATTAAAACTTATTTGTGCCTATCACCAGGATAGGAATGATAGTAAAAGAGATAAGATAATTGTTCCTGATTCTGCTCATGGTACCAATCCAGCCAGTGCTTCCATGGCAGGTTTTTCAGTGATTAATATTCCTTCTACTCCAGATGGTTTGGTTGATGTAGAAGCACTTAGAAGTGTTGTTGGAGAAGATACGGCAGGTTTTATGCTTACCAATCCCAACACTGTAGGTTTGTTTGAGGAAGATATATTAGAGATTACTAGTATTGTTCATCAAGCAGGGGGATTAAATTATTATGACGGAGCCAATCTTAATGCCATCATGGGGGTGGCAAGACCTGGTGATATGGGATTTGATGTAGTTCATCTAAATCTTCATAAGACATTTTCTACCCCTCACGGAGGTGGAGGCCCAGGAAGTGGACCTGTTGGTTGCAAGAAGATTCTTTCAAGATATCTTCCTTCTTGCAAAATAACCGAGAAAGAGGGCATTCTCCGTTTTGCAGATAAAGATGAGAAAAGTATTGGTAGGGTTAAAGCCTTTTATGGTAACTTCCTTGTTGTAGTTAGAGCTTTATCATATATGATGAGCTTAGGTGCAGATGGACTTAAGGATGCTTCCCAGAATGCAGTCTTAAATGCTAATTACATGATGGATAAGCTAAAAGATGTCTTTGAAATTCCCTTTGGTAATGGGCGATGCATGCATGAATTTGTTATAAGCCTAGATAAAATAAAGAAGGAAAAGTCAGTAACTGCACTAGACTTTGCTAAGGCACTTCTTGATTACGGTATGCATCCTCCTACAATGTATTTTCCTCTTATAGTTAGTGAGGCCTTAATGGTTGAACCTACTGAGACTGAAAGTAAGGAAAATCTTGATGAGGCAATAAGAATATATAGAGAAGTTTATGATAATGCTTGCAAGAATCCAGATGGATTTCATGATTATCCGCTAACAACACCTATAGGTAGGCCAGATGAAGTAAGTGCAGCAAGAAATCCTATCTTGCGTTATAATTTCTCAGATTAGTAAAAGGTGCATACCTATATTCCCTATTTTTGTCTATCCACATTAAGAGTAGATGGTTTTTCTCTTAATGTGGATTATGGGAATTAGGTATGCCTTTTTTGTTTATTATTATAATAAAAGCAGAAAGAGTGATTATTATTAGGCGAATAAAATATATAATAACAAATGAGACCAATCCTTATAAAAATTTAGCTCTAGAGGAATATTTATTACATAATGTAAGGGATGATGAATGTATCTTGTATCTATGGCAGAATGAAAAAACTGTGGTTATCGGGAGAAATCAAAATCCCTGGAAGGAATGCAAGGTTAAGGAACTTAACCAGGATGGTGGGAAATTAGTTCGTAGACTATCTGGTGGAGGGGCAGTATATCATGATCTGGGCAACTTGAATTTTACCTTTATAGCAAGTAAAAGAAACTATAATGTTCAAAAACAGCTTGATGTAATTATTAGGGCAGTTAACAGTCTTGGTATTCCAGCAATTCCATCGGGAAGAAATGATATTACAGTGGAAGAAAAAAAGTTTTCTGGAAATGCATTTTTTGAATTTAAAGATAAATGTTATCATCATGGAACTATTTTGGTAGATGTGGACATGTCAAGCCTATCAAAGTACTTAAATGTATCCAGAAAAAAGCTTCAATCAAAAGGGGTTGATTCAGTAAAATCCAGGGTGACTAATCTAATTAATTACCGACCTGATATAACTATGGACATCTTAAGTTTAGAACTTATAAAAGCATTTGGTGAGAGCTATGGACTAGTGCCTATAGAGATGGATATATCTAAGTTGGATGCTAGGGATTTGGAGTTAAGGACAGAGAAGTTTTCCTCTTGGGACTGGACTTACGGCAAAAAAATAGAATTTACTGATAGCATAAGCAGACGGTTTGATTGGGGAGATATTGAACTTCAGATGAGAATTGAGGGAGGAATAATACAAGACTGTCTTGTTTATTCTGATGGACTTGATGGGGAACTTTTTGGTGAAATAGGAAAGAAACTATTAGGATGTTTGTTTGATGGACAGGCTATAGAGAAGGCATTAAGGGGTATATTCATAGATGAAGATAAAAGATTTATATTAGAAGATATTTGCTTATTAATTAAAGAAGAAATATAACATATTAAACTGTCAGGCATATGATAATTAGATTAGATATGTGGTATAAGGGATGATATCTTGAATAGATTAAATCCAGATATGTTAGTTACCGAATTTAGAGATGATGTAACAAAAACAAAGCCTATATTAGGTCGGAAGTACACCTTAACCCATTCTGATATAACTGGGGAATTGTTTTTGACAATAGGTATGGAATATGCCTCTGATCAGTTTAATATCTTAAGAGATGAAGTTATAGCTGAATGGAGAAAGTCAAATGGAGCATTATATCTACAGGTTTATATTTATATAGGCGGTAGGTCAGATGAAGGAAGAACGGTCATCCGTGAAGAAATTTTTAGAAGGGAACTTCCTTTAGCCTTAGAAGCAATAAGATATGGGGATAGATTTTTGTTTTTTGTCCATTCTTATCTAGATGATGCCAGCATAAGGATTTGCTTTGATATGGCTAAGGAGGATTGCCAGTTGGAAGACTGGGGATATATGAGAGATTATCGCTAAGGAGGAAATTCTATAATGCAGGAAAACTATGAACTAATAGTAATAGGATCTGGTCCTGGAGGTTATGTGGCTGCCATAAAGGCTGCCAAGCTTGGAAAAAGGACTGCAATAATTGAAAAAAGAGATATAGGAGGCACGTGTCTAAATCGAGGCTGTATTCCAACAAAAACTTTGATTCACACTACTCATTATCTTCAAAAAGCAAAGGTTATGGAGCAGGCAGGTATTTCATTTACAGATATTAAGCTTGACTATGATAAGCTAGGTCAAAGAAAAGATGAGGTGGTTTCTAAGATTAGAGTAGGTATAGAAGGACTACTTAAGGCTAATGGAGTTACTATATATCAGGGGTCTGCTAAGATTGTAGATAATAATAGGATTTGCGTAAAGACTGAGGATGGGGAAACCGAGATAAAGACTGAGAATATCTTGATTGCCACCGGTTCAATTCCAGCTATGCCTAACATAGAAGGACTAGGTCTTAATAATGTAGTTACCAGTGATGACTTACTTACTGGAGAGATTAAGCAGTTTAAAAAGCTATTAATTATAGGTGGCGGAGTAATAGGTTTGGAATTTGCTAGCATTTACAATGATATGGGATGTGAAGTAGAGATTATTGAGGCTATGGATAGGATACTTCCTAATATGGACCAAGAAATATCTAGAAGTATAGCCATGGGATTTAGGAGAAAAGGTATTACAATTCACACTAAGGCTAAGGTAGATAAGATTATTGAAGGTGGCTCCTTCGGCCTTATATGTGAGTATACTGAAAAAGATACGAGAAAGACTGTAGACGCACAAGGAGTATTAGTATCAGTAGGAAGGCGTCCCAATATAGAGGGATTATTTGATGAAAATATTAGGCCCAAGATGGATGGATATCATATCAAAGTTGATGATGATTTTAGGACAAGTATTCCAACCATATATGCAATNGGAGATGTTATACCTGGTAGGCAGTTGGCTCATCTTGCATCTGCCCAAGGTATTGTAGCCGTGGAAAGAATCTATGATAAATCTCCGTCAATTGATTTGGATGTTATACCTTCCTGTATATATATAGACCCAGAGGTGGCAAGTGTAGGTTTAGATGAAAAAGAAGCTATAAATCTTGGTTATCAAGTAAAGGTTGGAAAATACCCCATGCTTGGCAATAGTAAAACCTTACTTTCCATGGGAGAGAGAGGATTTATAAAACTTGTATGTGATGAGACAGACGGAAGACTCTTAGGTGCAGAGCTTCTATGTGAAAGAGCGACAGATATAATAGGGGAGCTTGCTATGGCAATATCTAAGAAATTTACCTATAAAGACATTGCTACGATAATCCGCCCCCATCCAACTTATGAAGAGGGAATTACAGAAGCTGCACAGGATATTGAAAAAGAAGCTATCCATATGATGCCAAAGAATGTGTTATTAAAATAGAATATTATATGAAGAGGTATAAAACCTAATTATTGAAGGAGTAAATTTTAAAATTTATTGCTGATTGGAATTATTATACGGGAACGATTGTTCGAAAAAATATTGACTAGCCTAGATGATTTTGATATAATAGCAACAGAACATTTGTTTGGAAAGTAGGAGAGTATGATGATCGTTCAAGAGGGTATGTCAATCCAGAAGAAGTTAGAGATATTATCAGATGCTGCTAAGTACGATGTGGCTTGTACATCTAGTGGTGTAGATCGGGGAGGCAATAAATCCGGCATGGGTAATAGTCTTGCCTGTGGCATATGTCATACCTTTTCAGCTGATGGACGATGTATATCATTACTAAAAATACTTTTTACCAATGAGTGTATATTCGATTGTAAGTATTGTATAAACCGTTCTTCTA
>JGI24708J26588_10003393_pt1 | contig 11544 bp, 7 predicted proteins | sample BioPla1DNA2_FD_26588 | JGI IMG/M metagenome (IMG submission 26588) | reverse complement strand
GAGATTGGAAAGGTTATAGTTGACCCCTTCCGTTCATTGTCTCGTTTGAAACAGCTTGTAATCGGAAAGAAAACACGAGCTGATCACCCGCAGGTGATGAATACATGTATCAGGTTGTTTGCTGATGCCGCAAACGCACGTACCAAACTTGAAAACGGTTTCGACCTTTCCAATTATGATGAAAGGGCACTTGATTTTGCAAGGGAGTATTCTGAAAAGCTGCTCGCAATCGATGTTAATATTGATATTGATACCATGCTTGATACCTGTTGGGAATTATTAAGCAGGTACTTTACCAAAGCAGAGGTTCGTATCAAGCAGGAATTTGTAGACCTATACTGGAAGGGTAACTAAGTTTGTCAAATGGCAATAAAGTTTCAATATAATAAGACATCCCTTCAGAACCTTGGGAAACAACTTAAGATAAGGCAGCGAACACTGCCTACTCTTAAGAACAAGGAATCTGCACTCCGTTCGGAGGTTAAGAGGGCACGCGATATGGCTGCCGAACTTGACCAAAGATACGGTGAAGAGATTGCAAAGTATGAAAGGATGCAACGACTCTGGGGTGAGTTTGACAGCTCCCTGATAAGGATTAGCGACGTTGAGTTATCTGTAAAGAAAATAGCAGGGGTCAAGACCCCTGTCCTCGACGGGGTGCAGTTTGAGATAGCTCCTTATAACAGCTTCAGTCGCCCATTGTGGTTTGCCGATGGAATAGTGATTCTTAAAAGTCTTGCAGAAATAGCCATCAACCGTGAAGTTTTTAGCAGGAAGATGGAACTGCTTGATCATGCACGCAAAAAGACTACTCAAAAGGTAAACCTATACGAGAAGGTTCAGATCCCGGGCTTTGAGGACGCAATAAGAAAGATTAAACGTTTCCTTGAGGATGAGGACAACCTGTCCAAAGCAGCCCAGAAGATTATAAAGTCCAGACAAGAGAAAGAAAAGGAGGTTGAGCAATGATAGTTAAAATGCAGAAATACTCCTTTCTGGTATTTCATACCGACTATGAGGCCTTCCTTGAGGAAATCAGAAGGTTGGGGGTTGTGCATATCGAGACCAAGGCTGCTGAACCTGCTGAGGATATGCAGGAGATGATGCGTACTCTGGCGGATGTTACCCAGACTCTCAAGACCCTCGAAGCACGTAGGAATGCTATTAGTGAGGTTCCCGCTTTGTCACTTAGTGGCAGTGGAGAGGACTTGCTTGGCAAACTAAAGGATGCGGAAGCTGAATTGGAAAGACTGGAGCAATATAAAGCCGGTCTGGAAAAGGAGATCAAACAGCTTGAGCCCTGGGGTGATTTCTCTCAGACAACTGTTCAGAAACTCGCCGAATCAGGAGTAAAACTGCGCTTTTTGTTATGTTCTCTTAAGAACTTCCGCAATGAATGGATACAGGAATATCCTGTTGGTATTGTAAGCGACCATCAGGGTTACCGACATTTTATTCTGGCCTCATACAAAAATGAACCTGCAGCTGTGGAACTGCCGGGTGTAGATGAAATTGCAGTGCCTGAGCGTTCGATTTCTGAGTTGAAGGACCTGGTTTATGAGGCAGCCTTGAAGATTACAGAACTAAAGAGGCTGATTGATACTATTGCATATTACGGAATTCAGGATATTGAGAACTACAGGAGGGAACTTAAGACTTCATTTGATTTTGCTTTCGTCAAAAATCAGACTTCTGACGAGGCTGAAGGTAAGGTTAAGCTGGTCGAGGGTTGGGTACCCAAGCCAAACTGCGATGAGTTAANCAGGTATCTTGAGACTCAGACAGTAGCCTGGATTTCCAGAGACCCGATACCGGGTGAGAAGGTTCCTGTGCTTCTTAAGAATAACAAGTTTACAAGAGTCTTTGAAATCATTGGTGATTTCTATGACATGCCTAATTACAGGGAATTGGATCTGACTCCTTTCTTTGCTCCTTTTTACATGCTGTATTTTGGTATCGCCCTTGGTGATGCCGGTTATGGCCTGATTGTTCTGCTGGCAGCCACGCTGGCCAAGAGGAAGTTGAAAAAAATGAAGCAAGTACTCACACTTGGTCAATTCCTTGGACTGGGAACAGTGATCTTTGGTTTATGTACCGGTACCTTTTTTGGTTTGAGTCTGGGTGATTTTAATGTTCCTTTATTTCAGAGTTTTAAGGATAAATTTATCACTACAGATCAGCTATTCACCCTGTCCCTGATACTTGGAGCTATTCAGATAATGTTCGGTATGTTTATCAAAGTGGCGAATATTACTATTAGTCAGGGTTTCAGATATGCATTCAGTACTATAGGCTGGATCATCATGATACTTGGAATGGGGAGTACNTATATGTTAAGCTCAAAAGGAGTGATTTCCGAACCGCTTGCGGNTAATCTNTACAAGGGGGTGGGAGTTGTAGCAGGATTACTGATTTTCGTCCTCAACGATCCCAAGCGTAATATATTTATGAATATCCTTGCCGGTATATGGGATACCTATGGTATGGTAACCGGGGTTCTTGGTGATATGCTGTCGTATGTACGCTTGTTTGCCCTTGGAATTTCAGGAGGAATTCTTGCTTCTGTATTCAATATGATGGGAACAACTATGAAACCGGACATACCTGTTGTAGGTTTCATAATAATGGCTATTATACTTCTTGCAGGACATGGTATAACCTTGGTAATGAGCGGTATTGGTGCTTTTGTACACCCAATAAGGCTTACCTTTGTTGAATTTTACAAGAATGCCGGCTTTATGGGAGGAGGGAAGAAGTACTCTCCTTTTGCAACAGAGCCGGAACAGATTGAAAATAATGCAGTTGAAAAATAATTATTAAAACGATCAAACATGGAACCTATTTTATTAGCTTATTTGGGAATCGGCTTGATGGTCGGGTTGTCAGGTGCTGGTAGCGCGATTGGCTGTGCCATTGCCGCCAATGCTTCAGTTGGAGCACTTAAGAAAAAAGATGATGGCTTTGGAACTTATGTAATGCTTACAGCACTTCCTGGTAGTCAGGGTTTGTATGGTTTTGCAGGTTACTTCCTTCTCAATGGTTTTGGCTTGTTGATTCCTGCAATCACATGGCTTCAGGCTGCTGCCGTTTTCGGTGGGGGCTTGGCGTTGGGCCTTGTAGGTTTGATATCTGCAATCAATCAGGCCAAGGTTTGTGCTAATGGTATAGCCGCTGTGGGATCAGGTTATGATGTGGGTGGTAAGACCCTTATACTTGCAGTATTTGCCGAATTGTATCCTATCGTGGCTCTTGCTGCTGTTTATCTGATTGGTGCAGCTGTTGCATAATTTAGTGATAATCAGATATTTGTAGTATACGGGATTGTTCACGTTTTTTCTATCGGAACTTATAGAAAGGTGGTCTTAAAACTGTAGTTTTGTGACCGCCTTTTTGTGTTTTTTGTTGAAAAGTTAATTTAAAGTTGAGTGAAAAAGAACGTTTTTAAGTTTGAATATCGTGAGGTTTTTATGAACTTAAAGTAGGATTTTTTCACATGGGGAATTTTAATAATTTACAAACGCAAAACTATGAAAATCAGAAGCCTGATGCTTTTGCTGTTGTTGCTGTTTACTGGCTCAACAGTAGTATTCAGTCAGTACAAGGTGACCGGAAAGGTTTTCGATGCCGATAATGGAGATCCTCTGCCGGGTGCGACCGTGGTTGTTGATGGAACTACCTCCGGAACGGTCACAGACATGGATGGTAACTTTGAACTAACTGTTAGCGAAGCTCACGTTAATCTTAAGTTCGCTTTTATCGGTTATGCCGATAAGACTATGAGGTATAATGTTGCTGCAAAAGGCGATATTGGTAGTATATACTTGGATCCTCAATCAATTAATCTGGATGAGATTGCTGTTGTTGCATCTGTGGGTATAGCCAGAAAGACGCCAGTAGCAATGTCAAACATCACACCTCAGTTTATTGAGGAGAAGATTGGTACGTTGGAATTTCCTGAAATTCTCAAGGCAACTCCTGGTATTTATGCTACCAAGGGCGCGGGTGGTTTTGGAGACTCAAAAATCAATATGCGTGGTTTTCAATCGGCTAACGTAGCTGTTATGATCAATGGTGTTCCCATGAATGATATGGAGTGGGGAGGAGTCTATTGGTCAAACTGGGCAGGTTTGGCTGATGTTACAGCTTTGATGCAAACCCAGAGAGGTTTGGGTGCTTCAAAGGTTTCNGCNCCNTCTGTTGGTGGTTCTATCAACATTGTTACAAAATCACTTGATGCCCGTAAAGGTGGATTCTTTTCGTATGGCGTTGGTAATGACGGTTACAACAAGGTTGTTGGAACCGTCTCAACCGGACTTACTGAAAAGGGTTGGGCTATGACAATCCTTCTTGGTAAGACATGGGGTGATGGATATGTTCAGGGCACCGAGTTTGAAGGCTATAACTATTTTTTCAATTTAGCCAAGAAGATTGGTGACAACCAGCAACTTTCACTTACAGCATTTGGTGCTCCTCAGTGGCACAACCAACGTAGCTCTTATGACGGGCTTACAATAGAAGGATGGCAGGAAGTAAAGAACTACATGAACGGTGATTCTCCTTATAAGTACAATCCTACCTATGGTTATGGTTTGAATGGTGAGAGGAAAACATCTGCAAAGAATGTTTACCACAAACCTCAGATATCACTAAACCACTTATGGCAGATCAATGAGAAGTCAAGCCTGAATACAGCAGTTTATGTTTCTATAGGTCGAGGTTATGGTTACAGCGGACAGTATGCAAACAGTCAATATTCAGGACACTGGTACGGTGCCAACAATGGTATTCTTAGTATGACATACAGGAATCCGGATGGGACTTTTGCCTATGACAAAATATACGAAGTCAACCAGGCAAGTGAAAACGGATCAATGCTAGCTATGTCAATATCCAAAAACTACCATGACTGGGTTGGACTCTTGTCAACCTATACTACAAAGATTGGTAGTAATATTGACGTTTATGGAGGTGGTGATATCAGGTATTATAAAGGTGTACATACCAACGAACTGATAGACCTGTATGGTGGTAAGTACTATATTGATAGATATAGGGCAAATGTGGATCCGAAAAATTATGCCGGAGCGGGGACAGATGCCTTTATCAATAAGAAGCTTCAGGTAGGTGATGTTATCTATCGTGACTATGATGGATTTGTGTTCCAGGCTGGAGGTTTCGGTCAAGCTGAATACAATCTGGGCAACCTTAGTTCCTTCCTTGCCGGCTCGTTTTCCAACACCACTTATTGGCGTTATGACAGGTTCTATTATGATAAGGACCATGCTGAGTCCGATAAGATTGATTTCTGGGGCTTTACCGTAAAAGGTGGTGCCAACTACAATCTTACCCCTGTACATAATGTATTTGCTAATGTTGGATATATAAGCAGGGCTCCATTTTTCTCCGGAGGTGCATTTCTCAACTCTACTGTAAGTAACGAAAAGAATATTGGTGCGGTAAATGAAAAAATCTTTTCTGTTGAGTTTGGTTATGGATTCAAGACTCCATGGTTGAAGGCTGATGTCAACTTTTATCGTACCGAGTGGATGGATAAATTGCTGAGCCGTTCTGTAGACCTTAACAATGGTAGTCGTGGTACTGTAAATATGGAAGGTATCGATGCATTGCACCAGGGTATTGAACTTGAAGCTTATGCAAGTGTTGGCAGATGGCTTGATATCAACGCGATGGTATCACTTGGAGATTGGGAATGGAATAATAATGCTATTGGTTATTTCTATGATGATGGTAGCCAGCCTCTGGCAGATATGGAGGGTCATATAGCATCTGGTGCCGGTGCACCTGATCATGCTTCTATGCGTCTTAACCTAAAAGGTGTTAAGGTAGGTGGATCTGCACAGACTACTGCTTCATTGGGACTTAAGTTCAAGCTATCTTCTGACCTAAGGGCCGGTATTGATTACTTCTATGCAGGTCGCAACTATGCTGACTGGGCATTCAATAGTAGTGATCTATTGATGTTTGGTGTTAAGGACTTTGTTAGTCCATGGGAAATCCCTGAATCTCACCTGTTCGACCTTTTTGCTTCCTATAGTTTCCCGCTTGGAAGTACTAGGGCAACATTGTCAGGTAATGTAAACAATGTGTTCGATCAGGAATATATTGCTGATGCAACTGATGGAGGTGACGGTACATGGCAATCAGCCAACCGTATATTCTATGGTTTTGGCAGGACCTATACCGTAAGAATGAAGATAAGTTTCTAAGAACCGTTTATTATCTGAGCGATGAGAAAAATAATCTATTATATTGTCAGTCTCGCATTGGTTGCACTGATCTCATGCGAATACAATGACGAGTACTTCCCGGGGCTGGATGAGCTAGCAGCACCGGTGGATATCAAGAACAAGGATCTGGTATTAACAGAAGCTGATTATGCTGCCATATCCAATTTAAGTGCAAACAAAACCTTGGCAACACAGGAGGGAGTTTCTGCAGAACTGAGCAACCTTAAGACCACACAGACATTCTCGTCTGCTCTTAAGGCTGCAAGGTATATTCCCAACTATCTTGCAAGCCTTTATAAGGCTGCTGATGATAAATCAGTAGTTAGGGTTACCTATAATTACCAGGACGAAGCCCCTGCTCATTTGGCAGAACTTGCTGCAACCGGTATTTATACTCTTTCAACAAATGATTACAAGACTGTATGGAGTGGTGAACCAATTCTTTACCTTACTCCGGAAAAGCCCTTGTCCCGCTTTGTAAATACATTCCTGACTACTGCATATCCGGACGCAGAAGCCGGCACTCTTAAGGCTGTAGTTTACAACTATTCTGAGGAAGAACCAGGTGATTTTGTTGATCCTGTTCCAACTCAAATTAGTGAGGACTTTAGTTCTATTACTGCCAATGCCCAGGTTGAACTTGCTTCGTGGGTTAATTATGTAGAGAAAGGATCCAAAGGATGGGAAGGTAAATTATACGACGGTAACTTATATCCTCAGTTCTCTGCTTTTGGCGCAGGAGGAGAAGCTATTGCATGGCTTATTACTCCTGAGGTAAACCTGTCTCAATCTGTTTCTCCAACATTAAGCTTTGATGTTAATATAGGTTACTTTAATGCTTACCTTCTTCAGGTTCTTGTTTCTCAGGACTATGCAGGCGGAGATCCTAATGAGGCAACATGGGAAGATGTTACCCATCACTTTGCATTTTACAATACAGGCAACAGTAATACTAACCTGTATATTGCCGGTATGCTAGATATGTCAGGTTACAAGGATAATAATGTACGGGTTGCTTTCCGTTATGCAGGTGATGCTAATAACAGTAAGACTTCAACTTATCAAATTGACAATGTTCAGTTGGGTGACGATACAGATATTGCTGTTCAGACTGTCTTTGCTGAAGGCTTTGAAAATGGCCTTGACGCATGGGACAATATTACTCTGAGTGGAACTAAAGCATGGTCTGTAACTTCTTATCAGAATGATTACAGAGCAGTCTTCTCTGCCCATAATGCAGACCCTGCTGAATTGCAGGATGGATGGCTTGTTTCCCCCGGTATTTCTGTTCCTGCAGAAGGTCATTCACAACTGTCACTAAATCTGGTTGTAGGATACTATAATCATGACTGCCTTTCAGTTTTGGTGTCTGACGACTATGCTGGAGATGTTGAAGCTGCAACATGGACTGATGTGACTGATGCATTTGTTTTTCCACAGAATGCAACCAATTATAGTCCTGTATTGAATGTTGGTGCTGCTTCTCTTAATGCGTTTAAGGGTAAGGACATTGTAGTTGCTTTGAGATATCAGGGAGATAATTCAGTTCCTCAAAGTACTACATATCAGATCTATGATGTAAAAGTAAATACATATACACGTGCAGCTAAGAAGTCTGCCTCAATGCTGAAGGCTGCAACTGTTCAAAACAATATTTACACATTGTATAGGTTCAATGGTAGCGCATGGCAACCTGAAAACTCTGCAGTGATATTGAGCCCATCGGATTATACAGCAATGGGTATCAGCTACTTTAGCTCTTCAAATCCTGCAGAAAACTACCTGCCAACATTCCTGAAGAGCAAATTCCCCTATGCGCTTGAAGAAGACAGTAAAAATGTATTGTTCTTCGACGGTCAGGTTGGTAAGTTTGGTGCTCAGGAATATATCCTGACTGGTGGCGTCTGGAAGAAAAACGATGCTCGTGTTGTAGTTACCGATCAGTTTGTAAAGGCTAATGGTGTATGGGTATGGGATCCTAGTGTTGTAATTAACCTTGCTCCAATCAGGAATGATGCATTTATCATGGCTTATTATCAGGCTGCCTCTGACTGGGTCTGGGAAAATATTGACGTACCTGGAGGTGCTGGCAAGAAAGGTGATGGCTATGTGTCAAGCTACGGCAACAACGAGTACTATGCAGGTACATCAGCATATTACAACAATGTGGACTGGAGGGTACAAGCTGCGCGTAACCAAAGTCCTTCTGGCTATCCTTCAAGCATGAGTGATGATGAGGTTAAGGCTCTGTTGAAGGAACGACTGATCGAAGTCATGGGTAAGGTGCTTGAGATAATGCATCCAAATGTAGCACCAATCGATGGTGTAGATATTACCTATACCTTCAATGTGGCAATATACGAGGGTACCACTGTTACTGACGTTACACACACAATAGTGTATAAGTTGGTCGGTGTTGGTAAGTTCGAATATGTCGAAGACAGTTTTAAGAAGATAGGAGAATAATTATTTAAACAAACAGGGCGTGAATCCTACCGGATTCACGCCCTGTTTTTATTTGGCTATCATTGGAATGCCTTATTCAGCTGCAACTGGTTCAAAGCTAAAAGCCTTAACCATATTGTTGAATATATCAGTGTTCTTTAGAATACCACCAAAGAGTTCGGCACCCGGGCCATAGGCAAAAACAGGAACCATAACGGCTGTATGGTCAGTTGTGGAAAATTTAGCGCTAACCTTGCCCTTTGAGAGATCTCCCTTATCAATAGTCAGGCCACCTGTTTCATGGTCTGCTGTTACAATTACAAGGGTTTCTTTGTTTTCGGCAGCAAAAGCCAGGGCTACACCTATAGCACGATCAAAATCCAAAGTTTCCTGTACTACCTCAGAAATGTTGTTGGCATGCCCGCCCCAGTCAATACGTGATCCTTCAATCATCAGGAAGAAACCATTTTCATTGTTGCTTAATACTTCGATTGCTTTCTTGGTAGCTTCTGGCAGCATTTCACCACGTTCAGGATAAGAAGGATTGTGTTCTTCAGCAGTCAGTATAGCAATTGGCGCAGTGCTTGCAGAAGCAGCTTCTTCAAGCGAATTGAACACCTTGTAATCCAACTGTTGCAGTTCTTCAAGCAGATTGCGGCCGTCTTTCCTCTTTGTAAAATGATTGCGACCACCACCAATGAAAATGTCTATACCACTTCCAACAAAGTCGGCAGCGATATCCTCATACATTTCCCTGTGTGGTTGATGTGCAATAAAGGAAGCCGGAGTAGCATGAGTAATTGCAGATGTGGATACCAGTCCTGTTGCCTTGTTGTTTTCTTCACTCAGGTAAAGGATGGACTTGACAGGATTACCATTTTCATCCATTGCAACCACACCGTTTTTTACCCTCTGGCCAGTTGCTAAAGCTGTTCCACCAGCTGCCGAGTCTGTAGTGTAATTGTCAGCACTTTGAGTCTGGCTGAAACCTACATTCTTCATGTGAACCAGGTTAAGCTGTCCTTGGTTTGCTGTTAGTGCTGAGTACACCTGAGTTACACCCATTCCGTCTCCAATAAGTAGAATTATGTTCTTTGGAGATGATGCGAACTCTACTTCATCTGGCAGAACTACAGGCGTATGAGGTGCTGGGTTTTCAAATACGTATTTTGGATCGGTTGTTGAGGTTTGTGATTGTCCGCAAGCGCAGCTTAAGCTCAGGACTGCAATCGAAAGAAATAGTGAAAGTGCTCTCATTGTCTTGTCTTTTAATGTTTGTCTAAATCAAGTGACTCTTCATAAATGCTTCATCTTCAATGAAAACAGTAATGGAGCATGAATGTTTAATCAGGTAAAATTAGTATTTCCGGACGACTTAGCCTTAATTAAAGCAAAGGAATCTGCTATATAATCACATTGTGAAATAATTTTAAACTGCTTGCAAATTAATTTAAGTGCACTTAAATTTGCAGTGTATCAGTTTGATAAGATGTCTATTTCGATTGACAATTTCCTTAAGACGATTTTTCTTCTAAGTCAGGAGAAGCCGGGCGACGTAAGCAGGTCACTCCTGGCATCCCGACTAAATGTTAGTTCGGCTGCCGTAACTGACATGGCCAGAAAACTTGCCCTCAGAGGGCTAGTTGACTATTCTCCATACAAGGATCTTACTTTGAGCGATGAGGGCAGGGCAGAGGCCCTGAAGATTATTCGTAAACACCGTCTGTGGGAGCTTTTTCTGCATAAGATTTTGGATCTGGATCTGAAGACCGTTCATGAGGAAGCCGAGCGTCTTGAACATCACAGTTCAGATGAGCTAATGAATCATATTGATGCATTCCTCGGTTTTCCGGACTTCGATCCTCATGGAGAGCCCATCCCGGGAAGGGATGGTGATCTGCCAGTTCAGATTGGTCTGGAATCCCTTTCAGCTGTAGAGGATAACAAAGATTATGTGGTGTCAAGACTGATAGTACGTGAACCAGAAATCTTTGACTTGTTTGAGAGCTACGGTATCCGTCCCGGGGTTTTGATAAGGAATTTAAGAAGCTTTGATTTCGACAGGAGTATGGAAGTGGAGATTGGTGATCGCAGGATGATTTTGTCGGAAGAGCTGGTACAAAGAATATTTGTAACGATTAAAGATATATAATATGGGCGATATAGAAGTTAGTAATGTAATGCTGGCATTTGGACTGACCCTGCTGGCCGGTTTGTCAACGGGTATCGGTAGTGCCATGGCCTTCTTTGCCAAGCGTACTAATACCCGCTTTCTGTCAATCTCACTAGGTTTCTCTGCCGGTGTTATGATCTATGTCTCCTTTGTGGAGATCTTCCTCAAAGCCAGGACTCAGCTGTCCGCTGAATATGGGGACGTTCACGGGACCTGGATTACGGTGCTTTCTTTCTTTGGAGGTATCATGTTGATTGCACTTATCGACAGGTTTATCCCAAAAGGAGAGAACCCTCACGAGATTGGGAAAGTGGAAGATATGACCGAGGAACAAAGGCAAAGGAAAACAAAGGAAAAAAGGATGATGCGTGTGGGAGTAATGACGGGATTGGCAATCGCTATTCACAACTTTCCCGAGGGCTTGGCAACTTTTACTGCTGCCCTGGCTGATCCAAACCTGGGTATTGCAATTGCTGCTGCAATTGCAATTCACAATATCCCGGAAGGTATTGCGGTTTCTATTCCAGTATTTTATGCAACAGGTAGTAAGCGTAAGGCTTTTCGCTACAGCTTCCTTTCAGGGCTTGCAGAACCANTNGGNGCNNTGATAGGTTTTGGNNTGCTNATGCCCTTTATGGGACCACTNCTTTTCGGGATTATCTTTGCTTCAGTGGCTGG
>JGI24708J26588_10003392_pt1 | contig 11546 bp, 5 predicted proteins | sample BioPla1DNA2_FD_26588 | JGI IMG/M metagenome (IMG submission 26588) | reverse complement strand
TTGATCAAAACATTTACCAGCTTGTAAAAGGACTTACTTCGGCCGAGGCTACCTGCAAACCGAACGGCGTCATTATCATCTGCGCGGCCTGCAATGACGGCCATGGCGGCGAGGCTTTCTTCAAGTGGTTTAAGGATGCTCCCGGCGGCGCGCGCGAAGTAATGGACAAGATTATGAAAATTGACCGTGAGTCGACCATTCCCGACCAATGGTGTGCGCAAATCCTCGCCCGCATTCAGCTTAAGCATCAAATAATCATAGTTAGCGATCAATGCGATCATCAGATTATCAGGGATATGGGCTTTATGGCAGCGACAACTATCGGTGAAGCACTAACGACTGCCGAAACAATTGCCAGCAGCAAGGCCAAATTTACGGTAGTCCCTGACGGCGTAGCCGTCATCGTTGGCTAATTAATAACACAAAAGGAGTTCCATCAAATATATGGAATTAACAGGGTAGATGCCCAACGAATTACAACTATTTTTGAGGAGGTATATTATGGCTATTGATGCAATTGTGCTAAACCCATCGGATAATGTGGCAACTGCAGTCCAAGATTTAAAAGCCGGTCAGCAGGCTGCCGTGAGGCTGGAACGCGACTTACATTATGTTACCTTGGTGGAAGATATCCCTTATGGTCACAAGTTTGCGTTTCGAAGCATCAACCAAGGCCAAGATATTCTCAAGTACGGCGAAGTCATTGGCCGCGCTACCAAAAACATTGATGCCGGCTGCCATGCGCATGTACAAAACATTGAAAGCCTGCGCGGCCGCGGCGATCTGGAAAAGGAGGCGTAAAAATGGAATTTATGGGATATCGCCGTGCTGACGGCACAGTAGGCACTCGTAACTATGTTGGCATTTTGTCGGCCGTTGTTTGTGTAAATGAGGTAGTCGAGGCTATTGCCAGTAAAGTCGAGGGAGCAGTTCGCTTTACCCACCATCAAGGCTGTTGCCAGACACCGCTGGATATTGGCCGGGTTAACCAGGCCCTAATCGGGTTAGGCCGCAACCCTAACCTCCATTCGGTAATCCTTGTCAGCTTAGGCTGCGAGAGCACCAATCTCAACGAAGTTATTGAAGGTATCCAAGCTAGCGGAAAAACTGTCAAACACCTTGTAGTTCAAGAGGTCGGTGGTGCTGCCCGCACCACAGCTCAAGGCATTTTAATGGCGCAGGAGTTGGTACGTGAAGCATCACTTCAGCAGCGTGAACCCTTCCCTATCAGTGAATTGGTTCTAGGTATGAAGTGTGGCAGTTCAGATACCACTTCAGGCTTAGTGCCAAACCCCGCAATCGGCGTAGCTTCGGATTTACTGGTAGCGGCCGGCGGCACTTCCATTTTAGGCGAGGTAACCGAATTTATCGGTGCTGAGCATATTCTAGCCAGCCACGCTGCTAACGAAGAAGTAGCTCAAGGCATCCTTGACCTCGTTACCCGCATGGAACAAAGAGCTATTGCCGTAGGTGAAGATATCCGCGGCGGTCAGCCGACCGGCGGCAATATCAAAGGCGGCCTCACTACTATCGAAGAAAAATCGCTCGGTGCAATCGCCAAAGCCGGTTCATCCCCCATTCAGGCGGTATATGAATACGGCGAACGTCCTAAGGTAAAAGGCTTAGTCGTTATGGACTCCCCTGGCCGCGAGCCCGAGATACTTACCGGGCTGGCAGCCGCCGGCTGTAACGTTATTGCCTTTGCTACTGGTCGGGGAGCGCCCCAAGGCTTCCCATTCGTACCTGTTCTGAAAATTACCGGCAGCCGCACAGCCGCTGAAAAAATGAGCGATCATATTGATATGAACTTAAGCGCCGTAATCGATGGCGGCGACACAATTCCCGATGCCGGCCGCCGCATTCTCGAAGAATTAGTTGTTATTGCCTCGGGCGGTATGACCAAAGCCGAGATATCAGGCTATACTAACTCAATGGATATCTACATGCTAGGCCCGGTTATCTAATACGCTCTGCAAATCCAATGTTATTAAATAAACCTCCAGCTAATATGCCGGAGGTTATTTTCTGTAAAATTATTGGCACGCGCTAGCTGCGGCTGTCTTTGCTTTGGCCGCGTTTAAACCTTATGAAAAAGGTTGTGCCATCGCATCCGGTAGCTATATCAATAATAGCATTATGCCTGGCAGCAATACTGTAACAGACCGCCAGGCCTAGGCCCGTTCCATGTTCTTTAGTGGTAAAAAACGGTGTCCCGATTTTTTCAAGCATTGCGGGCTCAATTCCTTTACCCTCATCTTGCACTGCTAGAACTACCGCTTGATCTTCCTCAAATGTTTTAATGGTAAGATTGCCACCGACCGCCATTGCCTCAAGCCCATTACGTACAAGATTCAAAATAAGCTGACGAATCTCTTTCTCATTTAAATTTAAATAAGGAATATTCCCGGTCTCTATTCTTATACCTTTTCCGGCCAGTAAGGCGGTTGACTCGAGCAGCGGCAGCATTGTTTCAATAATGGTATTAAGATTCTGCGTCGTCAATTCCACAACTTTATTTNTGGCTAAAGAAAGAAACTCGCTAATAATCGAATTCGCCCGGTCAAGTTCCTCAATCATTAGTTCAAAATGTTTATTATACTTGCTGCANTCATTCTTGGCGCCAAGGTACTGAAGCAACCCCCGCACAGTAGTCATAGGGTTGCGAATTTCATGGCCAATTCCTGCAGCCATTTCGCCAACCAAATGCAGACGGTCTAAGCGTGCTAGTTCTTTTTCGAACTGTTTACGTCCGGTAATGTCGGTAACCATAACTAGCGCCCCTGAATACTGCCCGTTTTCCGCTAAAAGCGGATTAGTAGATAAACTCGCCCATAACTCTTTTCCGTCGCTGCGATGAAACATGATTTCAGGCAGTTCCCGAACTTGCCGGCGCTTTATAAATTCTTCGGCTTGGTCGATCCATTCCTTATCGACAAAATCATAAAAAGACCCTCCGACTAATTCCATAACAGTGCAGTCCAGCATCTCTGCCATTTTTTTATTGGCAAAAGTTATTCTTCCTGCTCCGTCTAAAAGCAGGATGCCTTCGGAGGCTGTTTCTACTATCTGGCGATATCGCTCCTCACTCTCCCGCAGGGCTTGTTCGGCCTCTTTGCGTTTCGTAATGTCTTCCATAGTACCTTCAAAGTAGAGAACTCGGCCTGTATCATCGTGTACAGCTCGGACACTTTCAGAAACCCAAATTACATCACCATCCCGCCGGCATAGCTGACGCTCTCTGCAATGAATGGCTTCTCCCGCTACCAACGAACTCTCGTAAGTCACGCCTGAAGACTGCGATACCACCTCCTCAGGGTTATCGTAACCTAAAATACGGGCCATCGATTGATTGGCTATAAGATAGCGTCCATCCGGAGCCGCCTGAAAGATTCCCTCGATTGCATTCTCGAAGATAGAACGGTACTTTTGCTCAGCCTGACGCAATTCCGCCGTTCGTTCACGGACTCGCCACTCTAGCTCATCATTTAATTTCCATAAAGTCTCCTCAGCCTGCTTGCGCTCGGCAATGTATTTTTTTTCGGCATTATGTTTGGATAGCGCCATTTTAATTGCTGTATGCAATTCTCGCTCTTTGAATGGTTTTACAATATAGCCGTATGGCTGTGCTGACATTGCGCGCAGCAAGGTATCTTCATCGGTATAAGCGGTAAGATAAATAATANGAATACCAAATAATCCATGAATTATTTCGGCAGCTTTAGTCCCATCAACTTCTCCTTGCAGTCTAATGTCCATTAAAACCAAATCAGGCTGCAACTCTTTGGCCGCTTTAACAGCCTCTTCTCCGGTAGCCGCAACCTCCGTAACGATATATCCCATATTTCTCAGCGACTGCTGTAAGTCAAGTGCCGCGATCCCTTCATCTTCGACAATCAGTATCTTTATAGCTGTCATTGTGCAACTCTCCTATTCCCCGACATTAAAGGCAACTGCAAATTCAGTTCCATTGCTGTTCGTATTTATCTGAATAGTGCCCCTTAATTGTTTTATCAGAACGATTACTAACTTCATTCCCAGTGACTCGCAATTCTCTATCTTAAAGTCTGCTGGTAAACCAATCCCATTATCACTGACGGTCAATTTAGCTAAATTATCGGCATGATAAAGGTGAATACGTACTTCACCTTTCAGATCAAGTTTGCTGGGAAAGGCGTGTTTAAGCGAATTTGAAACAAGTTCGTTAAGAATTAAAGCGCAGGGGACTACTCGGTCAATACTGAGCGTAAATGGTTCAATATTTATCTGCTGGCTTATGCCTCGCGCAGCTGCCCCGTACGAATGGAACAGATTAACTAAGAGGCTGGGAATATATTCACCGAGATCGATATTTGCCAATGATTCCGACTGGTAGAGCTTTTCATGAATAAGAGCCATTGAGTAAACGCGGTCTTTGCTCTCCTTAAACATCTCAATAGCCTTTGCATCCTTGATATGGGACAATTGCAGATTCAGCATACTGTGGATTATTTGGAGATTGTTTTTGACACGGTGATGTATTTCCTTAAGAAGGGTCTCCTTTTCATTTAGGGCAAGTTGCAAGTTTGCCTTGCTGTCTTGCAGTTCCTCGTTAGCGGTAGCAAGCTGGGCAGTACGCTCCGCAACCCGCTTTTCGAGTTCCCTATTGAGCGTCTGGATCTCTTGCTNGGCATTTTTATGGTCGGTAATATCAATCCCCATTTCCATAATAAGCGTCGATCCATCCACATCAATAAATGGAAAGTCCAGAACCCGATACTCGCGTCCGTCCGGGCCGCTCCATTCCCACTCATGGGGCTTCATAGTTGCAAGGACGGTAAAACTTTGGCAGTTTTCGCAGGGCTCGCTGCGCCCGAATAGCGCTTCAAAACAGCGCCGGCCGTTTACTTCACCGAATTGCTCGCGAAAAAACCGATTAGCAAAGGGAATATGATAATCAGGTGTCATCAGTATCAAATAAGTCGGCAGCATATCTACGACATTATTAAAGCGCTGGCGTTCTAATTTCACGGCCTCCTCGGCCAATTTACGCTCGTCGATATCCCGTTCAAGCAGCTCTAACTCATCTTTCCCACTGCGCAATGCTTCCTCCGCCTTCTTCATCCCCTCAACCAAGCGGGAGTTTTCTAGTGAAATAGCTGCCTGCATCATCAGTAGTTCGGTCATCCGGGTCTTTTCCGGGGTAAATACTGAACCTGACAACCGGTTTTCTAAATATAGTATGCCGATCATTTCTGTTTGTTTGATCACCGGCAGACAGAGCACTGAACGCAGCTGTAGTTTCTGAACCTCCGGATTATCTTTGAAGATGCCCTCGTGGCAAGCATTGTTAAGAAGCACCCGCTCCCTGGTTCGATACACATAACGGACAATCGCTTTGCAAATATCCGGAATGTTATCAAGCTCTTGATTAAGCATCTGGACCGCTTGTTCTGTAATGTGACCGCCCGACTGGATAATTAATTTTCCACTTTCTTCAGTAAGTAAATAGCCGAGCTGCGCCCCGGAACTCTCAAGGACTACTTTCATAATCTTCTTCACTAAGGAGTTTTGTTCTATTTCGGCTGATATGGCATGAGAGGATTTCATAAGATATTCGACGTCAAGATTAGGCAGAATTGCAACAGACTCAGCCTCACAATATTGGGAGGAACCATTTTCCACCTCAAAGTACTCAGGATATCGCTCGATAAGATTAAGCAACATTCGTTCCGCCCGACATTTCTTGTATAACCGAGCTGCTTCCACAAAATAGAGTCTTTCCGAATGCTTACCGGATTTGACGAGAAACTCCCCAAAACATTCGTTAAGATAGCCTTCCAGGAAGGTATAGTTTTGCTGCTGTGCGGTGTCTATAGCATCGAGATAGCGGCCTCTGGCTTCATTAAACTTACCGGTGACTCGCTCAACTTCAGCATAGAGAAAAGCGAGATATGGTTTCAATAACGGACCTAATGCAGCCCATCTTTCAATCTTTTCAATAACCGGCCGGATTCTTGCCTGTAATTCGCCTTCATTAAGCGCGCCTAAGCCTTTTTCGTACATCTTAAGCTCATTTAATACCAGAAATACATGCCACTGCCGCTTCAGCACATTGTCGGTCAGGCCGGAAAGGTATTGTTGGCCCTTACGAAGATATAGCTGTGCTTTTTCGTGCTCCCCGTGATAATAATGCGCCAATGCCAAGTGGACGTAGTAACTTCCGACAGAGGCAATATGATTATTCTGCTCCCATTGCCGTAATTTCTCGTCCATCGGTAAGGGTGAATAATCTCTCCTCATGGGTTCAATCCAGCCTGCCTGCATGGCTTCGGCAAGACCAACTAAAAAAGAAAGCTGATATCTTTTTGAAAATTGCAGACATTCCTTGGCATAATCTTCAATGGCAGACATATCGGTGCCCTGAACCTGAAGATTCCACATTAGAGGCCCGTAAGAAAGCCCAGCGTTATACAGGTCACCGCAGTTTTTTCCGCACTCAATGGTTTTTAGACAATAGTTTACGATTTCCTTTGGGCGGGACCTTGAGTGCATATTGCACCAAACTATTCCGTTCATGCCACGGGTTGCACCAAACGTATTAGGATATTTGGCCGACAGATCGCGCGCTAAATCTTCGTACTTAAACGCTTGTTCAAAATCGCCCTGTTCGCCAAGCAGAAGTCCCATAATGCTAAAGGAATATATTACCGACTCATCCATGCCACCCGCAAGACAATGCTGAGTTGACTGCGCAGCCGCGAGATAAAGCTGCGGCACCATGCCCGACAGATAGAGGTCAGGAATCAGCTCGCTGTAAAAGGCTAGCTCGATTTTGCTTTTTCGATCGGTAGTGAACGGCACATTTAGGATAGTCTGCCAGATATTTTTATTCCTTGCGACTATTTCAGATATCAGCTTCCGGCACCGCTCATCCGACTCATTCGGACTATCCGGGATAGCTTTCCCAAAATAGGCCAGTCCCCGATTAGCCGTCTCAATTGCCTTTTTAAAATTGCCGATAGAGGATAATGAAGCTGTCTGCTCTGCCAAACACTCAGCTTTGTCTAAATCAGTTTTCGCATGATCCAGGAGTTCTGTCAGCACACTCTCTGAGCGCTCGTAATTGCCGCACATAAGCTCTGTCTTAGCAACCATCTGATATATTCTGAAGGTGCGTTCATAATGGTCTTCCTCCCAGCAATCAGACGGCAGCAGTTCCTTGCTCAAATTGAAATAGTCGTTAGCGGCCTTGGTCGCCAATGAATCTAACGCCTTATTACCGGCATGATAATTAAGATCAGCTAAGCGGTAGGCAGTATCAGAATCGAGCTTGCTATCCCTACCCAAATTTAGATGGGAAACAACAGCAAAAAGCGCTTCTGGTTTTTCAATATTTTGAGCGTTTTCATTAATTCTTTTCAATAAATGATTCCCAATTTGCCAATGAATCTGACGACGCCTGTCCGCCGATATATGAGACAAGGTTGCTTCTTGGACTTTATCATGGATAAACCGCAATTGACTCTTATTCTCCATCAGCAGTCCTTGCCCCAGGGCTGGTTTCAGGATTTCAAACGTTTCTACCAAGGTTATTTCCTGAATTAAGGCTATATCAGCAGGCGAAAAAGTATTGCCCATGCAAGCGCAGAGCTCCAACAAAGCTACTAACTCAGGCGGGAATTTGCGAATCTTTGTATCGAAAAGCGCAACCACCGTATTGGGCATGTTAGACTGACGGATTTTGTTAATATCCCAACGGCATTGCCTTTCCCTATCAAACATCAAGAGATCTTCATTGTACAGATATGATAGACTTTCGCTTACGTATAACGGATTGCCTTCGCTCAATATGCTTATGATATCGGATAACGCCTCAGTTTGCGCCATCGGAGCGTCAAGAATGTATGAGACCATCTCGTGGCAGTAGCTGGAGTTCAACGGCCCCAGCCGGATTTCTTCCAATGGTTGGCGACCTTCTTTAGCACTGCGAATAAGCTTTGTCAGAGGATGACTTAAGTCGACTTCGTTATGGCGGTACGAACCTATGAAGAAAAGGTACGGGTGCTCCTCATGGTTCGCAAAGATGTTTGCCAGAAAGTCAAAGGAGGCGGCATCACACCACTGCAGGTCATCGATGAATAAAGTCAGCGGATGCTCATTGCTTGCCAGGCAGGTTAAAAACCGGCCAAAGACATTGTTGAATCTGTTCATTGATTCAACCGGTGGTAGTGGTTTAACCTCGGGCTGTGTGCCTATCAGATTCTCCAGTTCAGGAATAACATCGGTCAGGACCCGGCCATTGCTACCTACGGCCTTCAAAATCCTGCTTTGCCAGGCCGCTACATTCTCGTCGCTTTCGGTCAGAAATGTTCTGACCAGATTCCTAAAAGCTTGTATCAGCGAGCTGTAGGGAATGTTCTTCTGGTATACATCGAACTTTCCTGATGTGAAATATCCTCGATGCTTTACAATTGGCGCCTGCAGTTCTTGGATAAGGCGGGTTTTGCCTATGCCTGACAACCCGGACACAAAAAGCGAGCGAAAGGACCCTTGAGCTGCCTGCTCGTATTCTCGCAGGATTAGATCAGCTTCTGCATCGCGCCCAACCATCTTGGAAATGAAAGTGACCCTGTTTGTGTAAATATATCTATCCAGCACAAATTCACGAATTGAGCCCTGGGCTCCATATTCATCGCGGCACCTTACCAAGTCATTAAATAGCCCCTTTGCACTTTGGTAGCGCTTTTCAGGAGCTTTATACATCAGTTTGGTTATAACTCCACTTAAAATAGGGGGAACCTCAGGATTTAATCTGTATACACAAGGCGCCTCTTCAGCAAGATGCGCGTGGATTAGCTCAAGCGGGTCATCCGAAGAGTATGGCAACCGGCCGGTTAGCATTTCATAGAATACTATCCCAAGCGAATACAGATCAGATGAAAAATTCACCCTGTGATTGATTCGTCCGGTTTGTTCCGGAGAGGTATAAGCTAAGGTATCCTTTACAAAAGAGCGGTCGTAAATAAAGTGACTGACGTCCCTAACATCGAATGAGCTTATGAAATCGATTAGCCTGATTGCTAAGGTATTAGGGTCTACCAATATATTGTGCGGTTTAATTCCGCCATGAATGATTCCTGCCTCATGAATGGCCTCAAGCGCCAAAGCCAGTTGACAGGCAATGGCGAAAAAATCATTTAAAGAATTTTTATTCCGCACATTACATAGCTTGTCAAGCGGTATCCCGTCAAAATACTCTTGGCTGACAAAACAATACTCTTCATTTACGGTAAATGCACTGGGCGTAATAACAAGACTGCTGTTTACTACTCTGAGATGCTCTATTATCTGGTTGAATTGGGCAACAGCAGCATTTGACGGAGAAACCGTCTTTAAGACCTTTAACGTAAGCGGGCGGTTTGGATTTCTCTTATGGTAAGCCTTAAAAATTGAAGAGGTCTTGCTTTCAAAAATTCTTTCTTTAATTTCATAGTTAGGAATAATCATATTGGAATCACACCAGCCTGTCTTCAAGATGCAATTTTAGGATCGTAATCCTCACCTCAGTTCATTATATCTAACGTTAGTAAATTCTGTTTTGTTTTCCATAATACTGCTTATTTGTAACTAATTGTCAATGTTTAAGGTGGGTACCGCAATTTTCTTATGTTAATGGCCGGACAAAACAACTATAATGTATAATGTAATAAGCTTAAGTAGGTTAGCTGTCACTTAAAAGGGGGGACGAAATGGCGCAGAAATCAGCATTATTGCTGGGAGCAAGTGGATTAGTGGGCGGAGAATTGCTTAAACTTTTATTAGACGGCGATGAATACCAGCGCGTTACAATCCTGGTACGCAGACCGCTCGCCATTCAACATCCGAAATTAACTGAAGTGGTTATAGATTTCAATTCCCTCGAACAAGCCAAAGACAAGTTTAGCGCGGATGACATTTTTAGCTGCCTTGGAACAACAATTAAAAAAGCTAAAACCCGCGAGGCCATGAATAAAGTAGATTACGAGTATACGATGTCAGCAGCCAAGCTCGCAAAGGCCATGGACGCTGATAAATTTCTTGTTATTAGCTCAATAGGTGCTAATCCTAACTCCCCAGTCTGGTATTCGCGTCTGAAAGGCAGGTTGGAAGCAGATTTAAAACAGCTAGGGCTGCCAGCTTTATATGTTTTTCAGCCATCCCTGTTGGTTGGCAAACGTAAAGAATTCCGGTTTGGCGAGTACACAGCCGCATTTCTGTCCAAATTTATACCCTTTATGTTTAACGGTCCTTTAAAAAAGTATAAACCTATTAAGGCTAGTACGGTGGCCGCCGGGATGTACAGAGCCGCCCAGCTTCCAAACTCAGGTATTATCACCTTTCAATCGGATAAAATTAACCAGCTTGCTTATTCCTTAGTCGAATCGTAAGCACCAGATCATTTAAACCTTAAAACATATTATTAGGCAGGACAATTTATGAAACATTTATTCAAATTACTACTGCTCAGCATTTTGATACTAGCCTCCGCGCCTGCGACTGGATATGCGGGGCCACTTGAAGCATATGACGAGGCCTATGAACTATCTATAACAAGCGGAGCCAGCATGGCATCCTATCACGATAGAGCCGGAGAATTAGCGACCCGTTATTTAGAGCAAGACGGTTGGCAAATTGCGCATTATGTTCAGCCACATAATAAGGCCGGAGCACGCTTCCTTGTAGCTAAAAAAGATGGCCTTCTGGGAAAGACTGTCTACATCGTCGCCATTGTGGGAACCGAGAATCTTAACGATATGAAATTTAACCTTAAGGCTGACAAGGTTTATTTTGGCGGCAGCACCTTTGAAGAATTTGCCGCAAATGCGGCTTTAAAGAATATATCAACCGACCAACCGCAAGTTCATAAGGGCTTTAATGAATTTACCCAAAGCGGGTTGACGGCAAAGCTGAGTGATTCTTCCGGCCCTTCCCTTCGGTTCACTGACCTGCTCAACTCTGACAACGACTATATTCTCTATCTCACCGGCCATAGTCTGGGCGGGGCAGCGGCCACCATCGCCGGGGCAAGACTTATTGATATAGGTATACCGCCAGACAAGCTTAAAGTTATTACCTTTGGCGCTCCCGCGGTAGGTAATCCCGCTTTTGCCGCAAAATACCAGCCAATCCTTGACCTAACGCGCGTTGTAATCTCAGGCGACCCCGTAACCGGTGTTTTGCAAACCTTAGCCGGCGGCTATAAGCAGTTTGGCCGGGAAATAAAATGGGAACTGCCAGCCACTACTCACGACGATCCGCATAAACTAACCAGCTACGTAGATTTAGCGCTAAAAAACTATTACGACGAGCGAAAAAAGGCCCTGCTTGCCGGCGCAGAGTTAGCCAAACCACGTATTTCGAAGGAGGCAATAACTGAACCGGTCTACATCGCCCCCCTCAAAAACAATCTCCCGCCCGCTTTGAAAAACGAATACCGGTACATGAGTGAGGCATTAAGAGATGAAACCCGCCGCATAATACCCAATTTCGTTACAGCCGATAAGAATTCAGACGATTGGCGGGAAAAC
>JGI24708J26588_10003391_pt1 | contig 11547 bp, 9 predicted proteins | sample BioPla1DNA2_FD_26588 | JGI IMG/M metagenome (IMG submission 26588) | reverse complement strand
AGCCTTTTTAAGTTTAATCATTAAATACCACCTCCTTGTATTAAATATCATTAATATAACAATATTATTATACCAAAAAGTAAACTGAGTGGAGCAACTCATCACCCACCTACCATTTTGCTGAAGCAAAATGCTTGAGGTCGGTGTCTTCTTGCTCCAAACATGATGAATGTCTGTCATGAGCTTTATGGAGACATATCCTTAATTTCTTTCCCAATCTTCTTTGAGCTGTTAACCATTGGTGTGATTACATATCTTGATATTGCCAACACAGCAAAAACAGACAAAGCAATTAGTAGTATTACTTCGGTACTATTTGAAGCACCTCTGTCACTGTTTATTTTTTCTTTGAGTTTAGACATATTTATACCTCCTATGTTATTTAACATTAAATATCATTAATTGCGAGAACTCTACATCTCTAAACTCAATTAATAATATCATAAGTTGTCAGACTCAGCTTTGCTCAATGGACATTTTGCTTATTCTTTGAATTACAGGCTTTCCAAGATGCATTTCTAAACTACCTCTAACAGAAATTAACTTTCCTGAGTCTTTTGAGTTTATTTGAGTATTCCTTGGTAACCTAACAGTAAGCATTTTCCCCTTATCTTTCTCTTCAGGGTTGTCAGCTATTGCAATCATAGAGTTCTTTTCAGTAGATTTCCTCTTTGACTTCTTAACTTTCTTTTCAACTGAATTGACTACAAATCCCTTAACAGTGTAGACACCTTCACCTTTATCAATAGCTTGAGCAACTGTGATGTAGTCTACTTTGTCTTCAGAGACATCATTATCCTGCTTGCTTTCTTTTTCTTCATTAGCAACAGATTCAATCTTAGGCTTAGCGATTGAGTTTTCTTCAATGTCATTTTGTTTAACTAGGTCTTCCTTTGGAGCATCTTCGCTTTCTTTGCTTACTTCTTTATTAGTTTCGCTTTCTTCATCTGAGATGATTTCTTTGTTTGAAAGTGTGCCATATTCTACTTTACCCTCTACTCTTTCATATTCTTGCAGTTCAATAATTTCATCTTCTTGTGATGCATTTTCTTCTTGCAAAATATCTAAAATTGTTTCTGTATAACCAGCTTCTGCCTTCTTGTCTAAGTATTCCTGAAGAGCGATCTTTAAAGGACTTTCCATTTTTGATGATTGCTTTTCCTCAAAGACTTCTTCAATTGGTTCTTCATCGAACTTTTCTTGCTCGACTTCCTCTTCAGTAATTTCCTCTTTATTTAGATTTTCGTAAACTTCTTCTTCAATTGATTCTTTATAAGGCTCTTCATAAGCAGCCTTTTCTTCAATTGGTTCTTCATAAGTTTCCTCTTGAGTATTTTTTTCTTCTTTAGGTTTTTCATTGAATACAATATTATCTTCTAATGCTGGAATTAGAGTTTTACCTAGCTCGCTAAGTTTTTCTTCGTTCATAAATTTATGCATCTCATCAACCTTGATAACAATCTCTCTCTTTGCTTGCTCTACTAATTCCTTTAAAATTTGTTCCTTCAGTAAGTGTTCAGACACATATCTTGCTTGAATTAGCTTATCTGTAGCTTCCTTTTTTAAATTATAGTCCAAATCTCTTTTCCATTTAGGTATTAAAAATAAGTCCAATATTGACCATGAAATATTAGTTATAGTGAAAAGAATTAATGCTATAGCCAATACCGCGTTGTATGCAAGAACATCTGTAACAAGTTCAGAGTTCACATCAATATTTGCCATATTGGAAGCTATCATAAATAAAATGATGCCATTAATTAGAGTAACAAGAGATCTTATTATAGCTGACTTATTTTTCCCAAAGTATACTCTATGTATACCTAAGAACCCTAGGAAAATTGATAGAATATAAGTTAAAGGAACACTTTTAGTATTATAACTCACTTCTCTCTGTACATGATTTAACTCTTCGAATGTTAACTTTTTATTGTCCATTTAGCTCTCCTTCCTTACTGTGTATATTTTGGATGTTGCCTTGTAATCAGAGAGACTTTCATCCCTATTGCTACACATAAATTTCAATATTAAATATCATATTAATGCAGAAAATAAAAGAGCGCCTTAAGCGCCCTAGTGAACTAATTACTTTTCAACCTCTGATCGTGCCCATTCCCATAACTCAATGTTCTCATCAAGGAACTTTTTAATCCACTCACTGAATCCACCTTTAGTTCCCATAATTTCTTTAGATAAAGGATTTGTTCTCATCCAGGAGAATAGCATTCCACGTGCCTTAGTGTGTGAGTAGTCATTGTAGTTAGGTTCCTCTAGGTTGTGCATTTTCATTTGTAATTGGTCGCAAGCCTTAAGCATAAATGTTGCTAACAACTTAAGTCCTTTTACTTCAAGTCCAATGTCATTTTCCATGTTGTGCTCGCTTGCATAAGTAAACATAGATACTAAATGATTAGCTTTCCAGTCAAGTTCAGATGTTTGAACTTTCTTTTGCCCAGAATCAAAGAAGTTGGCTGTACTATATGAAGCTTTCTCTAACTCTTCTTTCACGTGAGCAGGGTCCTCTGAAGGATTACTGACAGCATCATCAGTTAAAATCCATTCCGAAGTACTGTAGTTGTAAACTCCAGCAACAATATTCACAATGTTGTCACGTGCTACACTTGCATCCTTTGTTAGCTCTTCAATAGAGGCCCTAGGATCTGCATCTTTCTTTCTTTTCTTCTCAAATCTTACTGCTACAGGAGCATTCTTTTCTTTGGCCTGCTTAAGCAACTCAGATACAGGTGAGTTATCATTTAGAAATCCTGAGAAGTCATATTTTGCACCAGCCACCTTAACTACTGCTTTGATATTGTTTCTGCCAACCTCATCTAACCTATCTACCTTTCCAATTGCAATACTTGTTCTAGTGTTTGGACGTAAAGTTTCACCATCAACAACAATAGGTTTCCCTAAAGACGTAAAGTCGTTTATCCACTTTTCTCTCAATTCTCTCATGAAAGTTTTCCTCCTTGATTTGTTTATCATATATATATTATACCATAATATTGCGTTACTGTCAATGTTTATCCATACTTATCAGTAAACATTTTAAATAGTTGAAACTTAATTTTAATGACTAATAGTGCCAATTAGACGAACTAGGCATAGTTTACTTTAGCGAGGCAATCTTTCATGTGCTTTAATAAAGCCGCTAAGATCTGGCTATATGCTGTCCTGTCTTTAGTTGAGGTGCTTACCTTAGAATACCCTTTGGAAGGTTTCCCAGCCAGCAACAGAGTCTCTTACTGAAGTTATAATGTTCCATGCTCCATTAATTATCCATTGAAATAACGCTCCAACGTCTCCTCCAAACTGAGATAATACTGCTAAAAATACTCCAATCATTATTAATCCAGTAATAATTGATATAATTCCACTCACTATTCCACCTCTTCTTCTTCTCATGAGATACCATCCTCCTTGTCTACCTTGCTAGTTTTCATATCTTTGAAATATTTGTCAATTTCTTTTGCTAAGTTAATGTCATCTAAGTCTGGTATCGCTAGAACAGGAGTTCCATCTGCGTGATACTCAGTTTTAGGAATGATGGGCTTTCTTTTTTTAGTTTTTGTTTCTTTTTCGATTACTTTTGAATTAGGTTTAGACTGTTTGGGCTTTGCTTTAAACTCTTTATCTAAACTATCTAAATCTGGCAACTTCATTAGGATTCCCCCCCTTATAGGAACATTAAAATAATATTGTATAAAGATATTATAATTATTATAGTAAATATAGGAATTAATACAGCTTTTTCAATTGGGCCACCTGCTTTTATGGCTAAAGGAATTCTGAAGTCCCACCATCTCTTCCCCTTAAATTTCAGTGGGAATAATATAGGAACGCCAGAAACGGTCATCATATCTCCCAGCAAGTGAGCTATCCATCCAAATGTGATCACACCACCAACCCAAGAGTAGCTTAGTCCTGAAGGAAGAAGTGTGATTAATAAAATAGCTAACGCCAGAACAATCATATTTGTGATTATTTTTTCTGCAAACCCACTCTTGCTTTTTTTATACACTTTCTTAAACAAGCTCACTAAGGTTAAGTGTATGCTAATGTAAACAAACAAGAGCACTATTAAGTAAGAGACAGTGAAAGACGACCCCCTGAAAGTAAACAGCTCTACATCAATGCTTGCTAAACTTGAAGCGAAAGCTCCAACAAGAAATGCAGCAAGTAGAGTATGCCAAAATCCTCTATGAGGGTCTGAAACTTTATCATATGGGCCTTTGATGATGTTTTGAACAAATGAACTAAAAGCTCTCATCATTTTCGATAATATTGAACCTACTGCCCCAAGAGTGTTTATTGAGGTGCTGTTAACAGCATCTAAATCAGGCATCAAAGAGGACCCGACTATCAAAATGATTGCGACAATGAACACTACAATATCTCTGCTTCCTAATACTGTATCAAACATAAAGTCGCTTGCTATCCATGTAATCAATAAAGCGAAAGCTACTGCACTGAGAGCATGAGTTGGACCCATAAGTGCCTTGTCAGACTTTATTTTATCTTTAATTAATTGCAATACATTATTCATAGTTAATACCCCTTTCTTTTGTTTAAATATCACAAGAACTGCAAATGTTACTTACTAATCTTCGTTGCTATTTCTGTATCCTGTTCATCTTCTACCTCTTCTTCATTAATTTCTTCTCCTTGATCGGATTGTTCTTTATCTTCAATCTCATCAGGAACTGCTTCGTATTTATCTTCTTCAACGTTTTGGTCAACATCTTTCTCTATGTCAACTTCTTCTTTTTCTCTCCTTTCATCTTCAGCTCTTTGCTCTTCTTCCTTTCTCAGTCTCACAATGGCATCTCTTTCTTGAGTCACTACAGAAAGAGCTTCATTGATAGAGTTCATACATCTTATTCTGTGACTTTCAACTTTCAAATTGTTTGCTAACACTTTAGCCTCGTTTAAAAGTAGAATAGCTGAATTGTAATCATCTTCATTGTTTATTTTAATCAATAATGCTTGATTTATTCTTTTTTCTACAATGGATCTGTTTAACAATTCTTCTTCTTCTGTTATGCCATATTGGTTTTCAAACTCTTCTTTTCTTATAGACTCAGCATAAATTCTCTCTTGCTCTTTCTCTCTTTCTATCATCTCTTCATACGCACGTTCTTCTTCAGCTTTCATGAGATAGTGTAATGGAATGATTTCATAATTCGTATATCCCTCCTTAGGAACTTCACTTACAAACCCTGTTGTGGGATTTAAATACATCATTTTAGTTCCTTCTGGAATGGCAAAATCTCTTTCTTCTAAACCTTCATGTATCTTGTTCATGTAAGTCTTCCATATTAGTCCAGGGTATGTTCCCCCATATAAACCTTCTATTCTTTTAGGTAAATCATTTCCTACCCAAATAGCAGTTGTGTAGTAAGGGGTATACCCAGAAAACCAGCCATCTTTGTTGTCATCAGTAGTTCCGGTTTTTGCTGCAGCTGGGATATTGTCTAATCCTAATCCATAACCTGTTCCTCTTGGATTATTTAACACCCCTTTGAGCATGTCTGTTAGTAGATATGCAGAACCATCATTATATACTTTTGTAGGTTTCTTTTCGTTTTCATAGATAACTTCTCCATCAAATTTGATCGTGTTTATACCTGTAACTCTTATATAGTTCCCATTGTTTGCCAGTGTTGCGAAAGAGCTTGCAATTTCAACAACAGTTGTTCCATACGTAAATCCTCCTATAGATATTCCAGCATTGTCATCTTCGTCAACTAGATTGCTAAATTCCATTAACTTCATGTAGTTTAATGCAGTTTTTGCACCCTTATCTTTCATTAGTTCAAATGGAACCGTGTTGACAGATCTTTCTAGCGCCTCTCTTGCTGACATTTCTCCTCTGTATTTGCCCCCAGAGTTTGCTGGGCCATCCTTTGCTTTCACATCATTCACTACAGTGGAGGAAAGCATTCCTTGATCTATTTCAACTCCGTAAACAGCTATAGGTTTTATCACAGAACCGGGTTGTCTGTATGNCAAGTAAGCTCGGTTAAATGGGTTATGAACACCTTCTTGCGTTCGTCCTCCAACAATAGCTATCAACTTATTTGTTTGATTGTCTATTGTCACTCCTGCAGCTTGTGTTTCGTAAAGTCCACTTTCTTGATCTACTGAAGTGAACTGAATCAACCCTTCATCTATAGCAGCTTGTAATTGCTCTTGCTTAATAGGGTCAATTGTTGATTCAATAATATATCCTCCTGCCTTAACTCTCTCATAAACTTCATCAAATTTCTCTTGAAATTCTTTATTATATTCTATTCTATCATAATTATCTTCAAAGTCAAATTTTAAAGCAAAGCCTTCAGATTCCATGATTAATTTGGTTGCACTACTTAAAATATAAGAAACTTCATAACTGTCTGGAATGTATTTATCTTTTGGAGTTATATTTAACTTTACTTCTTCATCTTTTGCTTCAATCATTTCATTATATGTTATCTTTCCATCTTCATACATTTGAGAAATGATTCTATCTTTTCTTTTTAAAGTGTTCTCCATGTTTTCAATTGGATTGTATATAGTTGGATTGTTAGGAATGGCAACAAGTAAGCCTATTTCTGCTAAAGAGAGTTCATCAAGATCTTTATTAAAATAAAATTTAGAGGCAGCTTTTATTCCGTAAACTCCATTTGCATAATAAATATTGTTTATATAGTATTCTAATATCTGATCCTTTTCTAATTTATCTTCAAGACGAATGGCAATAAGAATTTCTTTAATTTTCCTTTGATATGTTTGCTCATGCGTTAAAAATGTTATTTTTACTAGTTGTTGAGTGATAGTGCTTCCACCCTGAGTAATCTTACCTTTGTTTTTTATCAGAGCCTTAGTTGCCCTCAAGTTAGCCTTTATGTCAAAACCTTTATGATTGTAAAAGTTCTTATCTTCAATTGAAATGAAAGCTTCCTTTATAGCTTCAGGTATGTCTTCAATGTTCACATATTCATAGGATTCTTGATTGAACTCTTTAACAAGTTCACCATTTTTCCTTACTATTACTGTAGGGTCTAGTCTAACAAATGTTCTTGTGTCTATGTTTTCAACAATCTTGTCAGCTTCATTTGCCATTGCTTGATAGTCAGGATAAAATTTGACAGCTAAGCAGATTACAACAGACGCCCCAATGGCAATAAGGGTCAGGAAGGAAATATTGAAAATCTTAAGTGCTTTTTTAAGTTTAGACTTTTTCTCATGCTTTTCATTTTTAGTAATATTTTTCATTTATGACACCCCTCATAGCTACTTTATATCAAGCTTTGCTAAAAAAAGGAGCCCGCATAGGGCTCCTATATGCTACACTTCGTAGTGGCCAAGTTGAATATCTGACCCACTTCTTTTACTTCCCGACAGCGCTCTATCCGTAACTTCAGGAAGTCTTATGCTTTTATTGTTTTTATTAGCAATGACTCGTTCACTTGCGAAAGCGTTCAATACAACATCATCTTTAGACAATCTTTGAAGAATAACTCCTTTTGCTCCTCTATTTCTGCCAGGAATATCTTTCATAGAGGTAACTTTAACTGTTTGATGACTGCAAGACACAATTTCTGCATTGTTGGAATTGACAACAGAAGCACCAACTACACTTTCCCCATCATTCAGATTCATTCCCTTTACTGTTCCAGCACCAGAGTTAGATGTTCTTACTTGTTCAACTGGGAAGTTTAATACATATCCATCAGATGATACTAAGACAAGGACGTGTTTGTTTAAATCTTTAGTTTCAAGCCACTGTGCAAATAAGACTGTTTCGTCTTCATCAAGTTTTGTGATTTGGAATTCATCCATTACTGGGAACCCTCCGTTTACTACGTTTACTCCACCCTTGCTTGTAACAATTAAGATTCCATGATCCTTTTTGTCTGCAGCCTCCTTGCCAACACCAGCAACAGACCCTTTAGGTAGTCCTGTTGTAGTATGAACATCCATAATAACATTTTCAGGAATATATGAAACAGGTACTCTTAAGGCACTTCCATCTTTATTCACGAAGATGAGATTTTCTTGTGCTCTGGTTTTGACTTGAACAGCAATTGCTGTAGGTGAACGTTCTTGCTTGTAAGGTTCAAGTGTTCTTGTGATTGTGTCATTAGCAAACAAAGTAACATAGCATTCAGCATTCTTATCGAACCTGTCTTTAGCTTTTTTGATTTCCGCAGCCTCTTTCTTGAGTTCTTCTGCAGACTTAGTTATCAATACTGTTCGCCTTTCATCGTCAATGACTTTTTTTGTATCTTCTAATTCTTTAAGCATGTACTTATTGAACTCTTTCTCATTTGTTAGAAGTGTTTTTAAATATTTACTTTCTTTTTTGAGTTCCTCAATTTCAGTCTTAATGCTTAATGAATCAGACTTAGTAAGTCTTCTTAAAGGCATTGATAGAATATATCCTGCTTGTTCTTCATTAATTTTAAAAGACTTCATTAATTTCTCATTAGCAGTTGCTGAATCTTCTGCATTTCTAATAATTTTAATTGCTTTATCAATGTCAGTTAATACAGCAATAATTCCAGCAAGTCTTTCAATGTCTTTATCTAAGTCTTTGACTTTGTAATTAACTTTGTTCACAATGCATTGGCTTCTATATTGAATGAAGTCTTCGAGTAGTTCTTTAATCGAACTAACCTTAGGAACACCATCTCTTAATACATTCATATTAGCAGAGAAGTTTTGTTCTAAAGGAGTGAATTTGAATATATCTCTCAAGACAACTTCAGGGTTAGCTCCAGCCTTAATTCCAATACTGAGTCTGAAACCATTATTCATATCAGATAAGTCTTTTACATAAGAAACCTCTTTGAATCTACCCTTGTTCTTTTTACCATCTTCAATTGATTTAACAATCTGTTCTGCAGAAACTTGATAAGGGGCCTCACTGAAGATTATTTTGTGCGTTCCTCGTGCTCCAGGTTCAATCTTATATTTGCCTCTGATAGCAAAAGTTCCCTTGCCAGTTGCATAGTAGTCTTTTACACCTTCATATCCAACAAGAACTCCTCCTGTTGGAAAGTCAGGTCCTGGCATAATTTCCATAATCTCTTCTAATGATAAATCAGGATTTTTGACTAAAGCACTGATTGCGTCCATAACCTCTCCTGGATTGTGAGGAATAACGTTTGACGAGTACCCTACAGCAATCCCTTGTGAGCCATTAATAATTCCATTTGGCCATCTTACTGGCAACTGGACCGGCTCTTCAAATTTCCCATCATAGTTAAGACCCATTTCAGCTGCGCCTTCTCTGATTTCCTTTGTTAATTCCATAGCTGCAGCAGTTGGTCTTCCTTCCCAATAACGTGGAGCTGCAGGGGCGTCACCTGTTGTAAACCCTACAGACCCTTGAACGTCAACTAAGGGAACCCTCATTGAGAAATCCTGTCCCAGCCTGGATAGGGCATCCCCAATACTAGCGTCACCATGCGGGTGATATTTACCCATAGTTTCACCTACAATTTGAGCTGCCTTAATGAAAGGCTTTTTATCTGTTAGGCCTAATTGATCCATCGCATATAAAATTCTTCTTTGAACAGGCTTAAGTCCATCTTCAGAAATTAAAGCACGACTCATGATTACATAATGTGCATAAGGTAAGTAGCTATCTTCTACAAAGTTTTCTAAAGGGGACTTAATAATGTGAGCAGCCACCTTTGAGAAATCTACACTTTTTTTATTTTTACTCATTATATTTCTCTTTCCTCCTATTTAGAATTAACTTTGATGTGTTTCTTAATTGTTTCGATTAAGTTAAACATCAGAACTTCAAATAAAATTCGATTGTCAACTGTATTATACACCATAGTGCTAACAGTATCCCCTAACAACTTAATACATTCAAGAACTCCATGAGGGCCAATTGTGGAAGCAAACTTCTTGTATCCATTAGCGTTTCCTAGGTTTTCTGGTTCAGCACCTGCTAACAATAAAAGCATGTCGCTGAAGTCTCTGTAAAGTTGTTGTGTTGCTTGTAAATAATTCTGTCCCTCTTGTTCCATTTCAGCAGAAACCTGTAACGCTTTGACATAGTTTCTACTTGCTAACATTGATAAAATCTTTGTTTTATAGGTTCCTGAAAGCTTTCCATCGCGTGCAATGACTTCTAGGTTTTGCATGGCGTCTCGTAAGCTTCCTCCACCTTCTAGAGCTGCAGCTTGAAGTTGCTCAGGTGTTAATTCCAATCCTTCAACTTCAGCAACCTTTTGTAAGTGTTTGTAAATATCCAAAGGTTTGATACTTCTGAAACTCTTTTGTTGAACTCTTGATTTTACAGTATCAATCATTCTCTCTGGCTCAGTAGAGCAGAAGATGAACAACGCTTTCATGTTAGGGCTCTCTAAAGGAATTAACCAAGCCTCAGCAGCCTCCTTAGACATCCTGTGGGACTCATCTAAGATCCATACAGGTCTTTTAACTGGTTGAGACATTTGTGCTTGACGGATAATACTATTAGCGTCACTTACTGAACCATTGTTTGCCATAGAAACATAGTGAACTCCTAATTGATTATTGTTATCAATGTTCTTACAAGTAGTACATTCATTACAAGGGTTCCCAGTTTCTTCATTAAGGTTTTCACAGTTAACTGCTTTAGCCATAATCCATGCAGCTGAAGTTTTTCCACATCCATGCTGTTTTCCTGCAAACAAATATGCTGTAGGAACCTGATTGTTAATAATCTCTTTTCTTAAGTCTTTTACTACTCCAGATTGACCGACTAAACCATCCCAATCTTTTGGTCTATACTTTTTATACAATTCTTGATAACCCATAAGTAATCTCTCCTCATACATAATTTATATTATATAACTGTTATACCAATTCAATTACCTTGTAGTTTTGATAAAGATTAATTAGCTATGTCTCTATCAGTTCTTACATATCAAAATTGCAAGAGAAATCAAAACAAAAAGCACATCAATTGAATGTTTGTGCTTAGGAATCATTGCTTACAGATTGCTTCAGCTAAAGACTTTGAGTTAACTTAGCTAAGGGTTAGCTTGGTTAACTTTTAAACAATTAATTGTTTAAAATGGATACCTGATAATAAGGTAAGCAAACAGTTATACCCAATTAAGGGATACATATTGTTTTCGGGGCGTCGTGCTTTGGAGACAGGTATCCTCCTTAATTCAATAAGAATAGAAATATATGTAAAACTTATTGAATTAAGGAAGAACACCTGTTGTTATCTTGTTTTGCGGTGAAGCCGGATTATCAACAGCCTTCTTCATATCTGCCTTTTACAGCACATTAAATTGACATACAATATTCGCCCTGTATGCTTATTTAGCTATCTTTTTATCTGCTAAATAACTTTAATGCTCCCGCCCCGTAGGACACGAACAACCTCCGGACCTTTAATGGTAGTCCTCACCTAACGTAAACACTGACTAGAAGAAGGGTTAGTCATTGTTTGTGTTTACTGCTGATTTTATATTGCATTGGCTCAGCTCACCTTATGACTTATTTATAGTTGCTCTTATGCTTTAACAACTCACTGCTATTTAATTA
>JGI24708J26588_10003387_pt1 | contig 11552 bp, 10 predicted proteins | sample BioPla1DNA2_FD_26588 | JGI IMG/M metagenome (IMG submission 26588) | reverse complement strand
AGTTTGTCATATCCAGCTTCTTGTACTTTTTCCATTATTTCTTTATCGCTCATTATGTTACGTAAACCAATTACTTTGGCTCCACGCTTTACAGCATCGTCATACATATTGAGAAAGTTTTGAGCAACAAAAACCAGATCGAACTGATTCGCTGAACTGACGCCTTCCGCCAACGCACAGTGATGAATTTCCGATACCGGAATGCCTAACTGTTTAAACGCTTTATCTGCTGCCATTTTCATCATTAAACTTGATCCTGCTCCATTAGCACATGCTACTAAAATTTTAACCATTCTATTCTCCTTTCTTGAATATTCTTTTTTTGTTTCAACCGGACATTCCAAAAACGTGAAATGTCCGATCTAAATTATTTACTCTTGCGTACCTGCTGCTTGTTCAGCACGAACACGTTTGCATTCTTCCCAATCTTCTGTTTCTAAGAAGTAGGTATCTTTTTTCAATCTGTATTGAATTTGTGGAATTGCAATTAATGCAACGACGACCAAAGCCAAACCTGCATAACTCAAATACTTCATCACTACTGTGAATACTGGCCAGACAACCGCCCAGTCCCACATTCCTAGGTATCCGCCATATTGAGCTAAGCCGACAAATGCAGCGATAAAGGCTGAGCCAAATACTTGGCAGAGTCCTGAAATAAAAGGGAAAATCATGGCTGCTTTCGCACCACCCTTATTATCAGCATAAACCGCGATTACGGCATTATCAAAGAACACCGGAACNAATCCTGCAACAACAAGTGTTGGGCTCTTTAGAAGCACCAAAGCGATAATTGCCAAAAATTGACCCAAAGCTCCGAATAAGAAACCAATTGTTACAGCATTTTGTGAACCGAATCCAAAAGCAACCGCACAGTCAACACCCGGTACTGCACCTGGAAGCAGACGACTTGAAATGCCTTGGAATGAGTTTGTCAGCTCCGTGACAAATGTTCTGACACCTAACTGTAAGATTGCCAGATATACTCCAAAGTGGAATGAAGTTGTCATTATGTAGAAGAAGAAATTATCAGTAGCTTTCAAAAATTCTTGCTCTACCAAATATGGTTTACCCAAAATCATCAGGATTATACCAAAAAATATAGTCATTAATACTGCGGTCGCTACCATGTTCTCGTTAAAGATTTTTAGCCAACCCGGAAGCTTAATGTCATCTAACCTTGTGGTTTTCTTTTTGCTCTTTTTACTCATTTTTTCAGATAACCAGGTAAAAAGTCCTACCCCGAACATCTGTTGATGAGCAATGGTGAAGCCAGCACCATCTGTCAATTCTTGTGATTGCCCGACAATCAGGTTAGAGCCTACAGCCCAATAGAGACCCAATAATAAGCCCATTACGATTAAAATTGCAAGATTGCTGTCTTTCAAAACCGGTAGAGCAAAAAGGATCAACCAAAACGCTGTTGCTGCTTGCTGCATTTGAACATGTCCGGTTGTAAATAATGCTCTGAGCTTAGTCCATTTTTTTAATGCAACCAAAACAATATTGAAAATGAAAGCAATCAACAACAATAACATAACATCGGTAAATGTTTTGCCGAACTGTTCTTCCATACCGGCTTGCACTGCATTCTGGCCAAAGTACGGGTCGATTACCATCGCATCTAAATTAAATTTACCTTTCAAACCGACTAAGATCGGACGAAAGTTGCTGGTCAATCCGCCGGAACCAACTTGTAGGATAAAAAATCCGATTGTTGCTTTGATAAAGCCTGCAATTACATCGTACCAAGGTTTTTTCAGTAAAATATATCCTACGACAACCATCAAACCAATAAAGTAAGCCGGTTGAGTTAAGAAGTTATTTACGAAAAATTCCCAAATAACTGTTAATACTCTCAATACACTATCCATTTAATTCTCCTCATAAAATCCAAATTTTTAACAATATTATTCTTTACAAGTCATTCTCCTAAAAGCTCATTGATTTCTAAAAGCTCTTCCGGAGATTTAACAGCCTTCAATTTTGCTATAACTTCTTCATTGGTCAAAATCGAAAATAAGCGTTGCATATTTTCCATATGCTCATCGGGATTGGTTGAGGCCAAAGTGAAGAAGATTTCCGCATCTTTTTCAGGATTTCCTTCTTCAAAAGCAACCGGCTCTTCCAGTTTCATGAAAGCAATAGCTGTGCCATTAGCACCTTCTGCATTTTCAGTAGAGTGGGGCATCGCCACACCCGGCATAATAACAATGTACGGTCCGTGTTTTTCAACACACGCAATCATTTCTTCAGCGTATTCCGGCTCTACCGTCCCATCTGCTTCAAGGGGTTTGCAACTAAGACGAATTGCATCGCGCCAATCTTTAGCAGAATCATAAAATGAAAAATGCTTTTTTTCATAAATTTCTTTTAATAGCATCTTTTCCTCTTTCTATGCCTAGTGCAAATTTTACACTAGGCTGATTCATTAATTATTGTCCGTAGTAGGCATCTTTGCCGTGTTTACGCAAATAATGCTTATCTAATAGGCCTTGTTCAATCCTATTGATATCCGGATTAATTTGTTCTGTTCGTACCGCCATTTTGCAGCATTCTTCTAAAACTTTAGAATTCTCAACAGCTTTGAAACAGTTCGCTCCCCAGGTAAAAGGACCATGTCCCGCTACCAAGACACCCGGTACAGCATCCGGATCAATCTGGCCATTCTTGAATGTTTCTACGATCACCAAACCTGTGTTCTTCTCATAGGCTTCGGCAATTTCTTGGTCAGTTAGCTTTCTAGTACAAGGAACATTGCCATAGAAAGTATCCGCATGAGTTGTGCCATATGCCGGCAAGAATCTGGTAGCCTGTGCCCAACTAACGGCCCAAGGAGAGTGAGTATGAACTACACCACCTATATTGGGAAATTCACGATATAAAACCAAATGTGTAGCGGTATCACTTGAGGGGTTTAAATCTCCGGATACCTTTTCACCTGTTTCAAGTGAAACTACAACAATATCTTCCGGCTTTAACTTATCATATTCAACGCCACTAGGCTTAATGGCAAATACCCCAGCTTCTCGATCGACTTCACTCACATTTCCCCAAGTAAAAACGACCAGATCTAGAGCAGGTAATTGCATATTTGCTTGGTAGACTCTTTCTTTTAATTCTGTATAACTCATTTAACAGCTTTTCCTCCATTATTCCACTCTTTATAATGATATTAAAGCAGTGATAAGAACGGTACATTCGGCTCTTCTTCGAAGCAATCTTCGAATCCGCGACGATAATGGAATTCAATTAAATCTTTATCGTTCGGCCAGACGTACTTGCCGCCCACATCCCAAATAAACGGATGGAACTTATATTGAAGTACATTTTTCTTATACTCATACAAATATAAGATTTCTTTCGGATCAGCTTTAAAGTTTGACCATACATCATAGTGTAAGGGGATAACCACTTTACAGTCCGTTGCTTCAGCCATACGTAATATATCTACTGATGACATTTTGTCTTGGCAGCCCGGAGGATTTTCTCCATAAGAACCAAATGAAATATCGATGTCATATTTTTTACCAATTTCTCTATAACGAATACTGTAATGAGAATCACCTGAATGATAAACTGTTCCGGCAGGGAATTCGAAGAGATAGTTAACCGCTTTTTCATCCATATTGGTTGGACAAATACCGGCCAGATCTTCGCCTACTTCTGTTGTGACCAAGCATGTACGGTCATATGAATCAAGTACATGAACTTTTGTATCTTTGACAGTAATTACGTCACCCGGTTTTACAACTTGGAGACGATCTTCCGGCACACCCCAACCGCGCCATTTTTTAACACATTCCAGAGGTCCGATAAATGGTACATCAGGTCCACAATTATCAAGAACTGCTTTGGCAAAGAAAGGATCAATATGATCATTATGATAATGGGTGGAAAATACTGCATCACATTTAGTAACTGCAAATGGATCGTACACGATCGGATAGGCACGTAAATTAGGTTGTAGCTTTTTTACACCCATCATGTTGCGCATCTGATGATAAGGTTTCATATCAGCTACTTTTTGAGTACGCTTACCATTACCAAACCATAAATCAATTGCTATATTGGTATCATTTTCTGTTTTAAACCAGCAACCAACAACACCGAGCCACCACATAGCAAATGTGCCTTCTTCCACAACAGTATTATCGATTTCTTCGTTCAGCCAAGTTCCCCATTCCGGGAAAGCACCCAATATCCAACTTTCTCTTGTAATTTCATCAATATGTGTCATAAATCCTCCTTTATTCACCTATTAATTCTTTCAATAATATCAATTATCCAATAATAATTTATGCTTGAACTACTTTATACAAAGCAACTTCGCTTATTTCACGATTGGTAGCAATAATATAATCGTTATCCTGATAACGATAAACATCAACATTAGTCGGACCACAATCGTGATCTAGCCTGGTCAAGACAAAATCTTCTTGATCGGCATTCCAATTCATAGCATAGAGATCTCTCTCACCTTGTCTGTTGCCGACAATAAACGTCGGTAATCCACCTAGCTCTCCTCCCCAAAGTGCATGCAGGAAAGGTAATTCTTCAGCATGATGATAAATTTCTCTCCAACCATCTTCTTCTTCTTTAAAAACATATAAATTTTTGCCGTGGAAAGGGGCAAATACCATATATTCAAGCTTGCCATCACCGTCAATATCGCAAGCTCTAACATCACTACTTGCCATATCAAGCAATTGTTCAACTTTCCAATCATCAGCTTGATTTTCGGGTGGTGTTACACGAAAAATCCCGTCATCAGCAGCTATCAAACTTGTTTCTACACCTTGATAAACATGTCTTGTATACCCGTGATTTCTGGTTAATCCGTCTTTAATTACTTCAAACTCTAACGGTTTTCCTTGGTTTAAGTCATACTGACTCAAGTCATCAGGTAATTCGCAGACATTTATTTTTCCGGGATGATTCCAATCTTCTTTGAATTCATGATCGGATTTTAGGGTACAGGCAATGATATAGCTTTTACCGTTACGAGTTAAGATATCAAAACGATGCACAAACGGTAATTCGCAAAGTTCAGTCACTTTCCAAGAATGATCCTCGGTCAAATCTTTGACCGGCTCCCCTTCTGAGTCCACAGGTGTTGCCAAAACTAAACGGGCATCCGCCGAATTATTCGGAGAATAGAATTTATGTGTTGCAAGAAAAGCTCCATTACCGTTAGGAACCTGGATCATAGTCATAACTCCACCCGGTTCAGTCCAAACTGTCTCAAGAAAATTGCCGTCCAAGTCAAATCTTTGACATTCGCCTTCTTTTTCCGTAGCCACTACAAATGATCTGTCTGCTCCGGATTTAAGTAGACCTATCGCATAACATAAATTCAACTCAGCTATTGATTTTTTTTCTACAGTAATCATCTATTAATTCCCCATTCATTATTCTTAAAAAACTTGATCCAATTTTTCGCGCAAGAATTGAGCAGCAAATTCTACATCCTTTAACCAGTCTTCTTGTCCGACATACCAAAACTCTCCAACAAAGGAACGAACTCCTAAATCAGACAGACACTCTATATTTTTGACAAATTCTGTATGGCCTGTACCGAAAGGAATTTCTCGATAGTGACCTGGCTTAGTTTCTTTGAGGTGTGCAGCAAAAATATTGCCTCTGCCTTTTTCTAAATCAGAATTTACTTCATGTCCGTATAGCTTAGCGGAATTAGTTAAATTACCGATATCCGGATAAACTCCCAACCAAGGATTTTGGACTAGATCAACATAATGCATTGACTTTTCTACGGTATCCATAAATGATGTTTCCATCGTTTCAAATCCAAGTGCTACTTCTTTTGAAGCAGCATACTCAGTCAATTTTTTTAAATTTTCTGCAAATAGAGCTTCCGTTTCCTGATCGCCTTCATCATAGTAAACGTCATAACCGGCTAATTGAATTAAACGAATTCCCATATCACTCGCTAAATCAACTGCTTTATAACCAATTTCCATGCCTCTTTTTCTTGTTTGATCATCTTTACTTCCCAAAGGATATTTACGATGACCGGATAAACAAATTGAACGTAAAGGAACACCTGCGGCCTGCGTCAGTTGAACCATTTTTTGTCTATCTTCCAAAGACCAATCTAGACGTGATAACCTTTCATCAGTTTCATCAATACTAAATTCGATAAAATCAAATCCGCAATCTTTGGCAATTTTAAATCGTTCCTCCCAACTTAAATCATTCGGAAGTGCTTTTTCATATAGGCCTAATTGATATTTGCTCATGACGTCCTCGCTTTACTCGTCCTTTTGAATATCTTCTAAAGCAATCATTTCTTCGCCAAACCACCCTCAATTGCTTCTTCTATTTTTTTCAAATCTTCGACTTCATTCTCGCCTTCAACTTGAATTACAATTTTTGAACCTTGTTTAATTCCGGCACCAATCAACATCAAAACACTTTTTGGATTAATTACTTTATCTCCAAAAAGAAACTTGATCTCAGAACTCATCTGTGCGCACATTTGGGACAATTCTGTTGCAGGTCTTAAGTGCAAACCTGTTTTATTTCTAATATAAATTGTTGATTCAACCATTTTAATTTTTCTCCTATTCTTAATTGGTTTTGCTCTCAATTTTTGAGATTTTTCTTATTATTCTTTTAGAGTTACATGTAATATTATATCTACCTATTAGTATACGGATTGAACAGACTGAATTTGTTCTTTTTTTCAACAAATCTCAGTGATCAATATCTCCTCCTTCCGAAACTTATTTAATAAGCTCTACTCCATACCTAAAAGATCATAAACTTCTTTAATAGTTCCACTAGCCAATACTTTTTCAGCTAATTCCTGAGCTTTTACAAAATTAAGATTTCTTATCTTTTCTTTAATAATTGGTGTTTCGCTTGCCGCCATACTATATTCGTCCAAGCCAAATCCTAATAAAACTTCGGTNATGTTTTGATCTGAAGCAAACTCACCACACATACCAACTTCAATGCCCTCTGCATTTGCAGCTTTAATAACCTGATTAATTGCTCTAAGCACTGCCGGATGGAATGAATCATAAAGATGTTCTATTCTCTTATTGCCACGATCCACTGCCAATACATATTGTGTAAGATCATTTGTTCCAATACTGAAGAAATCAACAACCTTTGCCAGTTTATCTGCTATCATCACAGCTGCAGGGGTTTCAATCATAATACCTACCGGAACATCTGCTTTGTACTCAACACCCTCTGCTCTCAATTCTGCTTTGCACAAATCTATTATTTTATTAACCTGATCAACTTCTTCCACGGAAATAATCATTGGAATCATTATTTTGATCGGACCATAGACGGCAGCTCTGAGAAGCGCTCTCAGTTGAGTTTTAAAGACGTCGATTTCTTCCAAACACATCCTGACTGCACGCCAGCCCAAAAATGGATTCTCTTCAGCCTCGAACTCATAATAGGGCAACTCTTTATCTCCACCGATATCGAGTGTTCGGATAATGATTTCATTATCAAGCGCCTCTACTGCACTCTTATAAGCTTCGAATTGTTCTTCTTCACTCGGGAAATCTTTATTTTCCATAAAAAGAAATTCTGTACGGAACAGACCCACGCCATTTATTTTATATTCCATAGCATGTTGTATCTCTTCTGCTGATCCGACATTCGCATAGACTTTTAGCTTTTTACCATCTTCGGTAATTACAGGTAAATCAACACGTGCTGCTATTTGTTCTTTTAAAACAGCTTCAGCTTCAGCTTTTTCCAATAATTGGGTTCTAATTTGAGCTTCAGGATTGATATAAATATCGCCGCTTTCCGCATCAAACAAAATAGTATCACCACTTTGAACATTTTCTAAAATAGTTGATGCACCTACCAAAGCGGGTAAGCCAAGACTTCTGGCAATTATCGAAACGTGTGAAGTTACACCACCTTTTTCTGTGATAAATCCTTTTACATAATCAAAGTTCATACTGGAAGTATCTGAAGGTGTAAGATCTTCGGCAATAATAATTACTTCTTTTTGAATGTGGTCTAAACCGCCAAATTCTTCGCCTTGCAAAGCAGCCATAAATCGAGCTCCAACATCTTCAATATCAGTTGCTCTTTCTTGCATATATGCATCGTCGATCGCAGACATCATAGCACTAAACTCTTGAATCGTATTTTCCAGTGCCAGTTCAGCATTTTGTTTTTCATCTTTTATTTTACTAATAACCGCTTCTTTTAAAGCTATGTCATTAGCAATACTTAAATGTCCCGCAAAAATTGCAGACTCTTCAGCAAGCTCATTTAAATCTTCAGATACTGCATTGACGGCATCTTCAAAGAACTTAAGGTTGTCTTGGATCTCAAATTCATCTCTTAATAANTTTTGGGATGCTTTCAATTCTGTTTTTTCATAAACAAATGCTTCNGCTTCTGCAATGCCCCGAGTAAAAGTNCGCTGAACTTTTATATGTTTCATAAGCTCCTCCTTTATTCGCACTCTGTGGTTGATCATAATTATTATTAAGCATCATTTTTTACATTAATAATAATACATAGTATTGTAAAGTGTAGTAAAAAATCTCGTTTTTGTCCACTAAATACAGCAAAAAGCACAAAACCCTTGTTTGGAATAAATATGGATTCTTAATTTATTCAAAATTAATATTTAAATGTTGGTATTTAGTATCATGAGCAAGAATCTTGGCTCTTAAGAGATCTAATATTTTTCTTAATTTTTGTTAAGGATTGATGTATGCAGTACCAGATGAGCTATCTAAATGATTAAAAATAACTATCTAATAAGAATGATGTTAAACGATTGAGGTTAGTAGCTTAGCCAATTTGATCAGCTTGTTTTTTGGAGATAAATCAGAGGTTTTTGAAACAGAATTATAACTGCATATCTAATTCTAAACATTGTAGATTTATTTACTAATGCTATAATATTTTTTGTGAAAATACAGAACACAAGGAGAAAGTTATTATATGAATTCAAAAAGAATATTTAGTCTTTTGTTGACCTTGATGATGGTCTTTGCCGTGCTAACAGGCTGTGGCAATGCAAAAGATAAAATAATAGAACAAATCGCTGCTGAACAGACTCAAACTGAGGTACCTGATGAAACAAGTGCAGTAGAAGAAACTACTACTGAAGAAGCAACCGAAACGGAGACTGAAAAAACTGAAGCAGATGTTGAAGAAACCGTAGCAGAGGAAACTGAAGAAAAGAAATCCGAAGAAACAACCGAAGATACAGATAAAGCTCAGGAGGAGGATGCAGGAGACGTTGAAACGGTATCTGCAGATACTAAAGAAAATGCAGCTGAACTAGGTGTTTGGGTTGCTACGCTAGCAAATGGCAAGGATATGGAGTTGGGTAATATCAGATATAGAGTTACCAGNATTTCTGATGATCAAGATGCAATCATGGCCAAAATTGATGAGTATAATGCGGACGATGATAATTTCATTAAAGTTGAAACCGATTTGCCGGAAAACACAAGCCTAAAACTATGCGNATATGAGGTTGTATACGAAGACGGATTCCCGGGTTATGGTGAAGATGGAAATATCCTTTACTCTCCTTACTTAAGGTTTAGTATTACAGCTGAAGAAGGTGGCTTGGATACAGATGATGGATATTCACACATTGGTATTAATACTGTAGATATTTCTNAAAAAGTTGAAGATTTCAAGAATGGCGATACCTTTAAAGGCCTCGTAGTTTATGCTATTCCAAACAATGCAATTGAACAGTATTATCTTTCAGTATACTATTCAGATGAAGATCAAGACGGCAATGCCCTTAGCCAATATACTTATGTAAAACCTGAGGAAATCCAAGTGAACTAGATCACTCAGTCAAAAATAAGTTTGTCAGAACTTATATGCCGGTAGCAAGAAACTCGTATCTGTTACCGGCTTTTGTTATTTATAAATACTTGTCAAAGATATTCTAAAAACGTAATAAGTTACACATTATCTATCAATATTCATATATAATAGATAGTTAGAATATTGTTTTATTATTATAAAGGAAATTATTTCCAAGATGTGGAGGAATCATGACTAAAAAAGTAATTCTGGTAGGTGCAAATCATGCCGGCACAGCTGCTGCCAAACAAATTTTAGGTACAAATAAAGATATTGATTTAACTATCTTTGATAGCAATTCTAACATCAGTTTTTTAGGCTGTGGAATGGCCATCTGGATAGGATGCCAGATTAGTACCGGTGATGGTCTTTTCTATTCAAACAAAGAAGAGCTTGAATCATTAGGTGCTAAAGTAAAAATGGAAACAGAAGTAACAGAAGTTGATTACGATAACAAAGTCGTGCATTATCGTGACGCTTCGGGCCAAGTTGGTGAGGCGCCTTATGATGAGCTAATTTTGGCAACCGGATCTTCGCCGATCAGACCAAATCTTCCGGGCATTGACCTCAAATATGTCCAAAAAGCAAAACTATATCAAGATGCACAACTAGCAATTGAACAAATCAAGACAGATGATAGCATTAAAAAAGTTGCCGTAGTTGGTGCCGGATATATTGGTGCCGAACTTGCTGAAGCCTATCAAAGAGTAGGAAAAGAGGTCATCTTAATTGATGTTGTTGATCGTATTTTAAGCACCCACTTCGATCGTGAATTTACCGACATCATGGAAAAAAGATTGCAAGATAATGGAATTAAACTAGCTTTAGGAGAAAGAGTTACAGCAATTGAAGGAACAGATCGTGTAGAGCGTGTTGTAACTGATAAGAATACTTATGATGTTGACTTGGTCATGCTCTGCATCGGCTTTCGTCCCAATAGCCAGCTTGGTGGAGATAGGCTTAAACTTTTCAAAAATGGTGCATTCTTAGTCAACAAAAAACAGGAAACTTCTGAAAAAGGAGTTTATGCCATAGGCGATTGTGCCACAGTTTATGACAACTCAATCCAGGACACAAATTACATTGCTCTTGCAACTAATGCGGTACGTTCAGGAATTGTTGCAGGTCTTAATGTAGCGGGAGAAGAGATTGAGTCATTTGGAGTTCAAGGTTCTTCCGGTCTCAGCTTATACGATCTCAAAATGGTTTCTACCGGACTTACAGTATCAGCCGCAGAACGTTGTGGTATCAAAGCAAAGATGACAAACTTCGAAGACTTGCAGAAACCGGAGTTCATGAATGAAGCAGGTCCGAATTATAACGTAAAAATTCGTATAGTTTATCGTGAAGATAATCATGAAGTAATCGGTGCCCAATTAATGTCCGAATATGATATGTCCGGTGTTATCCACATGTTTTCTTTGGCCATACAGGAACGTGTCACGATTGAAAAAATAGCACTGTTGGATATTTTCTTTATGCCTCACTTCAATAAACCTTATAACTATATCACCATGGCAGCATTGTCTGCAGATTAATAATAAACCTCAAACTTAATAATAAAAATTATTTAATGAAAAGAAGTGTTTTTATTAAAGACACTTCTTTTCTGTTGTAATTGTAGATTGTTTTGATTTAATATCTCTTGTGGTGATTATCTGCATGGTTATAGATAGATAGAAAATAACATCTTTATTGATCAAGCA
>JGI24708J26588_10003383_pt1 | contig 11557 bp, 10 predicted proteins | sample BioPla1DNA2_FD_26588 | JGI IMG/M metagenome (IMG submission 26588) | reverse complement strand
AGAAGATGATGATCCCCTTCTACCTCTAAACCGGTCATCTCAGCTAAAACCGTGTAAAACAGTTCGTTAAGTAAGGTAATATTAAGAGTTACTTTACCGGTTCCTAGATCCAGATTCTCTAAAGTAACCACTTGAACATAATCTGCACCCTTAAACTTTTCAACGGCCACTTTCTTTACATCCTTGACTTTACTGAGTTCCGCAACGGATTCCCATGCCAAATCTTCGTACTTTTGTCTTAACCAATGCTCAGAATCTAGTTCCTCAATCCACTTGGGTAAACTAACATTAAACTCTCTTATGGGAAACTCCAGTAATACTTCGTTAAACAGACCGACAATATCTTCTTTTCTTAGACGTAGACAATCTAGGGGCACTACAGTAACTTTATACTTATCCTGTAACTCCTTTGCCAGGGCGATCGTTTCTGGACTGCCCGGGTGAATGGAGTTTAGTGCCACTACGAAAGGCTTATCTAATGCTTGTAATTCTGCAATAACCCTTGCCTCAGCCTCTTCATACTCTTCTCGCGGTAAATCGGTTATGGAACCATCGGTAGTTACCACAAGCCCTATGGTAGAGTGTTCGTTAATTACCCTACGAGTACCTAATTCAGCCGCTTCCTGAAATGGTATGGGTTGCTCAAACCAAGGAGTGCGTACAAGTCGCGGACCATCATCGTCCATATAACCTTGGGCACTAGGAACTGTATAGCCAACACAATCTACTAAACGAATATTTGCCTCAGTGTTTTCTTCGAATTGAATCTTAACCGGTTCGTCGGGGACGAATTTAGGCTCAGTAGTTGTGATTGTTCTGCCCGCACCACTTTGCGGCAACTCATCTTGGGTTCTCTCTTTTAAATAAACGTCTGAGATATTCGGCATGACATATAGATCCATAAAACGTTTAATAAAGGTTGATTTGCCTGTCCTGACCGGCCCAACCACCCCTACATAGATGCTTCCCCTAGTCCGCTCGGCAATGTGTGAAAAAACGTTGAATTTCTCCATCACTATTTCCCTCCTCTCATTAAACTTCGTTACTTAGTCTTAGATGGACATTATAATATATTAATGAGAGAGACGAAATATAACAGTACAAAAAAGAAAGCCCCTCATTTTTCAAATAAGGGACTTAAAAATTTATGACCTAGCTTTTTCTCCAAACTTAAATTCAGTGCCTTCTCGCAACCGCTTTACGTTATCTTTATGCCGGTATATTGTAAAACTCGCTATTATAATACCTAAAACTAATTCCGGCAAACTGACCTTGAAAAACAGCATTATCAGCGGTAAACTAACGGCCGCAACGATGGATGACAGCGAAATATATCTTGAAATTATCAATACAATTAACCAAATAAGCACCAAAGTCAGCAACACAAGTGGCCTATATGCCAACAGCATTCCGGCGGCACTAGCCACTCCTTTCCCACCTTTAAAGTTTAAGAAAATGGGCCAATTATGACCAATCGTGGCAAACGCACCCGCTAATAAAGCAAAAGCCGATTCACCGGTAAAATACCGCGCCAAAAAAACTGCAACCATGCCCTTACCAACATCACCCAAGAGAGTTAATAAAGCGGGTAATACCCCTGCCGTGCGAAGCACATTGGTCACACCGATATTTCCGCTACCCAATTTACGTATATCCACTTTAGACATAAGGCGCGTCACAACTAAACCGAAGGGAATACTTCCCAATAAGTAACTGAAAATTATGATGACAACGTACCTCATCCGCTTCTCTCCTTTGTAACCAACATTATGGGAGTTCCTACGAAACCATATTCTTGACGAAGCCTGTTTTCTAAATAACGTTCATAGGAAAAATGCATTAGATCCTTGCGATTAACGTGTAAAACAAACACAGGAGGGTTAACTTGAACCTGAGAACCATAAAATATTTTTAGTCTGACCCCTTTATCGCTTGGGGGCTGATTCATTGCCATGGCGTCTTGAATAATCTCATTGACCCTTCCGGTGGAGATTCTCATATTTCTAGCTTCATTCACATCTTGCGCTAAATCTAGGAGATTAAATATCCTTCTCCCGGTTAAAGCAGAAATAAAGATTATCGGGGCATAGCTAAGAAACTGTAATTCATTGCGGACTTCCGTTTCGAAATCACGCATTGTATTGGTTTCCTTCGGTACTAGATCCCATTTATTAACGGCAAGAATTATGCCTCGACCCTGTTCGTGGGCGAAGCCTGCAATTTTTTTGTCTTGTTCTGTGAGTCCTTCCGTTGCGTCAATCATAANAACGGTGACATCTGATCTTTCCACAGCCCCTAAAGTACGCACTACACTATAATATTCCAGNTCTTCTTCAACTTTACTTCTTCTCCGTAAACCGGCCGTGTCGATTAATGTAATCGATTGATCTTTATAGATTACTTTTGTGTCGATGGCGTCACGGGTTGTCCCTGCGATATCAGAAACAATAACCCTCTCTTCACCTAAGAGCTTATTAACAAGTGAAGACTTGCCCACATTTGGTCTACCCACAATGGCTATTTTTAGAGAATCGTCAACTTCGAGATCCGCATCTTCAGGGAAGTTTTCCACAACTGCGTCGAGTAAATCTCCCACATTTCGTCCATGTTCAGCCGAAACCAAAATGGGTTCGCCCAATCCAAGTCCGTAAAAATCCACGGCATATTGCCAAACGTCTTTTTGTGCCTCAACTTTATTAACACAAAGAACAACGGGTTTCTGATGTCGCCTTAAAATAAGGGCGATTTCTTCGTCGATCCCGCTAAGACCGGCTCTGCCGTCAACTACAAAAATTATTATATGTGCTTGTTCGACTGCAACCATGGCTTGCTTACGCACTTGTCTGGTGATGACATCGTCTTCGGAATCAATTCCTCCGGTATCAACTATTATGAAGTGTTTATTCAGCCACTCTGCTTCACCAAATATCCGATCCCGAGTAACACCGGGTTTTCCTTCTACAATGGCGGTTCGATCCCTAACAATACGATTAAATAAAGTGCTTTTGCCCACATTTGGTCTACCTACAATGGCAACTATGGGTTTACTCATTGATATCTCTCCTTCGAACAACGAGTACTAAGATTGTTACTTTCGCTATTTGCCATGTAATTCCTGCATAATTAGGTGTTCGTTTAGTGCTTTACTATTACTTTAACTCCGTTTTGCAGATCATGAACAGCCGCTCCTAAAATGCGGCTAAGTAACAAACATAAATTATCCTGTTCTTCTTGATCTTTAGCATAAAAGATTGGCACTCCACTGGCTACTTTATCTCGCCCAAGCGTAATAATCGCTAGAATCCTCATGTTCGTCCCCCTAGTCCATCATTTTACCCGCAACTGAAGTTAAGGGCTTTCTTATGGCCCCCTCCAAAACAGGCACCCTTCTGATTGCGGCCAAAAAAGCATTTTCGTCTTGTTCCGATGGAATCATTACCAAGTAAAGAGTACCGGTATCGGGGTTACGACGTACAATTGGCGTGAATTCTTGCTCTCCAACGTCCATATAGATCCCCACCATGGAGGAGACATCATGGGCGATGGCTTGCATTTGCCCGAGATTGGCTAAGGTTCCCTTACTATTGGGATCTTTTGGGCTTATGGAGCCTGCTAAGCCCCTTTCCAGATAAACANTTTGTGCATCTTCCAGTCCAACATTCATGATCCTTAAATCTTCCACCACTAGCATCGATTTATCGAACTGGATTTCCGCTAATGTTATGGTTGCAATGTCGCCCACCAATTTTCCATGCATAACATGGTTTAAGCCCATAGCTATCAAGGAACCGACTAAGATGCTAAAAGGCAGACGCAACCAGCCTAACATTACCAAAGATTCTGACACTATTGCCACACTCAAAGATACCCAAATAGCCAAATAATTTCGAGCTTCAAATACCCTCGCAATTCCTTCAATATAAGCTGTTCCCCTTTTAACCAGCTCCGTTGCTTCCATGGCTTGTAATGTGGAACGTTCCATATTGCGCACTTCTCTGAATTGTGACGCGGCAAGTAGAAGAAATGAAATTGCGGCATATTCTTCCTCAAGAAATGCAGGCACTATTATGGCTCCTAATAAACCCCCGATAAAGCCAAGAAATAAATGGATTGCCCAACCTTGAGGGTAACTGGGGTATTGCCTGTAGTCCCTTCGCAACATATACCAACGAGCACCTAGTCCCGCTAATGTAGCTGCTATAATGGTTAAAATGTATCTCATTCTTTCGAATCAGGGTCACTATCGCGTTCGTTTGATAAACCCGCTTCCCTTCTTAAAAACCCTCGGAGACTTCCGATTTTACCTTGACTTATGAGTAAAAACGCCACAACCGCGGCTACCACAATAAAGATCATCCAAAATATAGATTTTCTTGCACCTGTGCCCATTTGTTCCTGAGCTGACTGCCTTGTTGCCGGAGTTAAACCCGCAGCAGCCGGAATAACTTTTGCAAAGAATTCTGCCGCGGCTTCCGCTTGTTCGAGGCGATTTGTGTGGGCCCCAAATTCCAAAAGAATCATCTTAGGGCCTAGATCTTGATTATAATTACCCCTTGCATCAAAAATGCCTTCAATTATTCCCGGATAAAATTTATCGGCAACGGCTTTGATTCGCTTTGCATATTCTAGATTGGCCCACCTATTTTGATTTTGCCTCCCCACTACAATTCGCACTTTAGTGGCGGGGGTACCTTCAATGCTAGTATCATAAACCTCAGGTGGAGTGGCATCTCGGTGAACATCAATTAGAGTATCGGGATTGTGCCTTAGTAATTCAACAGCGGTGCGTCTAGAGCGTATATAGGCCTGACCGTCATGGGGAAGGTGACTATTATCTGACCAATGAACCTCAACACCTGATTTTTCCATGGCATCGGCTAGAATTTTTCCAACCTTTAATACATCGCCATTACCATCATCTTTCGAATCAGTACCACTCGTTGGAACATACGATTCGGCATTATGGGTATGATAAATCCCCACCACACCCTGACTACTGCCGGGCTTACCAACTTGTGCCGTTAATAAATCTTCAGAAACATCGGGTAACTCAACCGTTTCAATATATTTTAAGTGGATATTTTTGTTCGCCACTCTCACAACTTCATATAACTTATTGTCCGCTGTAATATAGTGATCACCCACGTCTAATTCGCGACCTGCCATTGTAACGGCATCATTATTTTCATCCACTAGGGTGAAGTGTTCTAGGAACTCAATTTCGCCAGCATACACAAGATTTATTCCGAATACGAAAACCAAATGGCATAAAATGATAGCCACTAATTTTAATCTTTTCTTCATCAGTTTCCACTGCCCCCTTCTATCCGTTCCCGCGTTTCACCTACGAACTCTGCTAAACCGATGGCAATCAATCCGGCCAAAATCATGGCATCAAAAACTCCGGCTCCTCCAAGCACTATTCTAGTAGGAATATTGCCGGCCAATGCCTGAAATAGATGAATAACATCAACTAAAAACAGACCCAAAACTCCGGCAATAAAAGCGGATCGCCGTGATCTACCTGCTAAATACCCGGCTATACCCGCTATAATGCTGAATAACCACAAAGGATCAATAAATAGATAGGGACTAGAAGGGTCAAAAATTGATAATTTGCCAACCCCAAATACAATCCCGGCGGTAACAACTGAGGCAATTAATGCACGTATTTTTTCTTTAGTAGTGTCTGCCTTTACAAGCAAGTAGATTACTAAAGCTAAAGGTACTAAGCCACCCCCCAGATTTATACCCACACTTGTACGACCCATTTTTAAGGGAACAGTTACAAAACTTCCCCCTATCATTAAAACTATAAAAATTAACGCCTGTGTATCCGTTAGACGCATGCGATCGAGCAAACGTTGCCCCACACCAAAGTAGATAAGCGCGGCAACTATCAATAGTATTGTTGTACCAGTAAGCACCTGGATCCCTCCACTCATACATTTAAACTCAAACTTAGTGTTCCCCAAGATGCTTACTATATCAAAAAACCTGCGGATCATTTGATCTGCAGGTTTTGAGTTTAATTGATTATAAAATTAACTTATGAATCTTTAAACAAATCACCAAACATATCACCTAAATTGGTGGTTAATTCTTCATCGTCAACACCTTCGATGGGTTTTTGTGCAGGTGCTGATCTTTTGCTAACCGGCTTCGGTGCAGATTCTGGCTTTGGTTCCAGTTCTTTAATGCTTAATCCGATACGTCTTGCCTGAGAATCAACGCTAATTACCTTAACGTCAACAGTTTCTCCGGATTTTACGGCATCTTCAGTTTTCGCAACATGCTTATGGGAAAGCTCACTAATGTGAACTAAGCCTTCAATGCCATCTTCAAGTTTAACAAAAGCACCAAAATCAACTACGCGAGTTACTTCACCGGTGACTTTTTGCCCAACTTCATAACGCTCAGCAACGGTGGACCAAGGATCAGCTTTAGTCTGCTTTAGACCAAGTGAGATTCTTTCCCTTTCCTGATCAACACCGAGAATCATTACGGTGATCTCTTCTCCCTCAGATACAACGTCAGAAGGATGATTTACACGGCTATAAGCCATTTCAGAGACATGAAGTAAACCTTCTACGCCATCACCTATATCAACAAAAGCACCAAAGTCGGTTAAACGACGAACAACGCCAGGTACCTTTGAACCCTCTTCAAGACTGGCAAAGGCTTTTTCTTTAGCTTCTTGATGCTTAGCTTCTAAAACATCCTTATGGGAAAATACTACATTATTCTTACCGCGATCAAGCTCAATAATCTTCAATTCGAGCTCTTGACCAATATATTTCTCTAAATTATCTTCAAAACCTAAAGAAATATGGCTTGCGGGAATAAATCCACGAACCCCAACGTTCACTAAGAGACCACCTTTGACTACCTGCATTACTTTAGCGGTAAGGGTTCCTCCCGACTCGTGAAGCTCCTCTAATTTTTCCCAAGATTGATCGGCGTCAGCCCTCTTTTTTGATAAAAGAACATTGCCTTCAGCATCATCTACTTTTAAAACTTTAACGGAAATGTCATCACCGACACTAACGATATCTTCCGCTTTAGCGTTGGAAATAAAGCTTAATTCATTTAGGGGAACTCGCCCCTCCGATTTATAATCAATATCAACTAATACCTCGTCAGCGGAAATCTGTACGACTTTTCCTTGAATAACAGCTCCAACTGAGGGCATTTTGACATCAAAATCACTCATGGAAACTTCATCTAATTCCATTTCCTCATCGGCATCATTTGCCGTTTCTTCTTCAGCTGCTACTTCTACAGTAGATTCCTCTACTGTTTCCTCAACGGCTAAATCTACCGATGTCTCATCGGCTACCGTTTCTTCTGTTGTTGCGTCTTCGGTAGTCGTTACTACCTTTTCTTCGTTAAATTCGCTCATTCTAGTAAGTACCCCCTCAATTAACCAATCTGGAGTAGAGGCTCCGGCGGTCACACCTGCTCTTTTAACATTTATGAACCACTCTTTTTTTAATTCTTCAGGTGATTCGATATGGTGTGTTACCGTTCCTCGCTCCTGACATAATTCCGCCAACCTCTTAGTGTTAGCACTATTTCGGCCTCCAATAACAACCATAACATCCACTTGGGCGGCCAATTCCCATGCAGAAGTTTGCCGCTCTTCGGTTGCAGTACAGATGGTATCAAAAACTTTTAGCTCTTGAACTTTCCCAATTAGCTCACCTACACATTCTCGTAGATTACTAACTGATTGAGTTGTTTGTGCTATAACACCGACGCGTCTAGCGATCGTCAGCTTTTGGACTTCTTGAGGCGTACTCACGACATGTGCCGTTTCATCTGTGTACCCGAATATAGCTTGTACTTCAGGATGAAACTTATCCCCAACAATAATGACTTGATACCCTTCTTCTTTTAACTGTTTTGCCCAACGCATAGCTCGTTGTACAAAAGGACAGGTTGCGTCAACAACTTCAGTATTACTTTTTAACTCATCCATGACCTTTGGCGCAACACCATGTGAACGGACAATAACCACCCCTGAACCTACATCGCCAGGTTGCTCCAAAACTTTAACACCTTGATTCTCGAGTTTGGCTACAACCTGAGGATTGTGGATAAGTGGACCAAACGTGTGTATCGGAGTATCCGCTTCAGCTTCGGCTATTAACTTATTCGTCAATTCCAGCGCTCTTTTTACACCGAAACAAAAACCAGCGGCGTCAGCCAATACAATTTCCACCTTTCCCCCTCCCTTATTATACCTCGAAAGCCAAGACTCTAAACAAAGTCTACCTTGAGTGTATTTCTCTGTATACTTAATTATTCCTTCTTAATTAAAGAACTAAATTGACTTGAAAGCAAGTGATTTGCCTCTTCTATGGATTCTTTATTTGCTCTCCTCGGTCCACCGAGATCAATTTGGGGTCCGAAGGTTACCTTTACCCTCTTCCTAAACCGTAATGGGCTAACATTTGTCACCACACAAGGAATAATAGGAACACCGGTCTTAAGTGCGATTAAGGCGGCACCCCCTTGCAAGGGTAAGACCTCATCATCACTCTTATTTCTCGTGCCTTCAGGAAATATCCCTAAAAGATTTCCGGCTTTTACTCTTTCTTGCGCTGTGCGAATTGCTTCGCGATCAGCAAGTCCTCTTTTAACGGGGAAAACATTAACACGGGGCAAGATCCAGCTAATTATTGGCATTTCAAATAATTCTTGCTTGGCCATAAAATGAATCTGCCGCTTTAATGCAACAGCGATAGGGAAGGGATCGAATAAAGTAGTGTGGTTACCTGCCACCACCGCTCCCCCTTCATGAGGTATATTCTCTAATCCTTCCACATCCAATCCAAAAATTAAGATTATAAGAAACTTGATAGTGTAAACTAATGTCCAATACATTTTTAATCCTCCCTGATCAAGCCAAGTAACTTATGGACGACTTCTTCGATTCCTAAAGAGGTTGTGTCTATTTCAATGGCACCATCTGCTTTAATAAGAGGTGAATTCTTTCTAGTCTTGTCCAGAAAATCCCGTTCGCTTATTTGGGCTTCTAATTCAGCAAGATCAACTTTCAACCCCTTTTCTTCAAGCTGTTTTTTACGTCTTTTCGCCCTTTCTTGAACACTTGCTTCAAGGAAAAACTTCCATTCGGCGTATGGCATAACAACTGTTCCGATATCACGTCCATCCATTACGATTGAACCGCTTTTGCCTATTTCTTTTTGTAATGAAGAAACCAAGTCCCTTACCTTTTTGTGCTTTGAAAGGGTGGAAACTTGGGAACTTATCTCAGGTTGACGAATTAATTCGGTGATGTTTTCGTCTCCTAGAAATAATAGGTTCCCCTCTGATTCGTCGCCAAATACTATCTCTAAATCCATGGAAGTAACCATTTTAACCAATTCTTCTTCATCATCCAAAGATAGACCTTTGCGTAGAGCTTCAAGGGTAACTGCTCTGTACATGGCCCCCGTGTCTAAGTATCGCAACCCCAATTCCTTAGCAAGTAAACGGGCAATTGTGCTCTTTCCTGCTCCTGCAGGTCCATCTATGGCTATATTCATTAGTTCTACGCATCCTTCCACTAAAAAACTATGTTTTCCGCAGCGCAATATCCCATGGAAAAAGCCGCTTGCAGATTAAATCCTCCGGTAACTCCATGGACATCTACTACTTCGCCGATAAAATAAAGTCCTTTAATAAGTTTTGATTCCATGGTCTTTGGGTTAATCTCTTTCACATTGACCCCTCCCGCTGTTACAATCGCCGCTGCAAGGGGCAAGGTTCCGGTAATAGTTAAGGGTAGCCTTTGCAATAGCCTTCTTAACCCTTCCCGTTCACTCTTTGATATTTGGTTGACAGGCTTTGAGGGGGGAATTTTCGAAAGCTGCACGATAGGATCAATTAAACTTTTAGGCAAAAGTTCTTCTAAAGAATTGGCGAATTGCTTTTTAGAGTGTCTTTCGAAATCCCGTAGTAAACGCTTATCAAGTTGTTCCTCGCTGAGGGCAGGCTTAAGGTTAATAAAGGCCTTTAAAGGTCTACCCGTTTGTTCTAACCACAAACCCACCTGCTCACTGGCGGTTAGTATAATGGGACCGGTCAAGCCNAAATGTGTAAACATAAATTCGCCAAAATAAGTTAGTTGTCCTTCTTTAGGATGCTTTACTGATAATTCCACATTCTTTAGGGTTAAACCGGATAGTTCCTTGGCCCAGACCTCTTTTACTTTTACAGGAACAAGAGCCGGCCTAAGCTTTGTTATGGAGTGTCCGACCNTATTTGCCATCCTATACCCATCTCCGGTGGAGCCTGTTCCCGGATAGCTTTTTCCNCCGGTGGCTATAATTACACTTTGGGCATCCAAAACGGATTCTTTGTCTTTTGTAGCACAGAGAACACCATCTAGATGACCGTCTTTAGTAAAGATAAGATCTTTTGCCGTGTGGTTAAAAAGGAGCTTTGCTCCGTTGTCGCATGCAAATTTCTCCAATGCGTTGGCGATTTCGTGGGCATCATCTGATACNGGGAACACCCGCGAACCGCGCTCGACTTTTAACTCCACACCTAGATTTCTAAAAAACTCCATACAATCTTCATTAGAAAAGCGGTGTAAGGCACCGTATAAGAAGCGTCCGTTGCCCGGGTAATTCCGGAACAATTCCGCAGTGGGCATTGCATTTGTAATATTACAGCGTCCTTTACCGGTAATTCTAAGTTTACAGGCGGAGCGCTCTTTTTTCTCTATAACTATGACTTGCGCACCTTTTCGAGCTAGAAATCCAGCGCAAATTAATCCTGAAGCCCCGGCCCCTACCACTATAACAGGTTTATTCATGAATCCACCGCCTGTTTGAGTAATCTTATTTCTTCTTTAGTTAGGTTTCTGTACTTACCCGAAGGCAAGTTACCTAACTCAAGGGGTCCGATTCCCACTCTTATCAGTCTTTTTACTTCGTGTCCAATTTTTGAGCACATGCGCCTTACTTGCCTGTTACGCCCTTCATGAATTGTTAAATGAAATCTAGACTCACTGTTTGATGTTTCTAGTAATTTGACCTTAGCAGGTGCCGTTCGCCCATCTTCTAAAATTATGCCTGTCCTCAAGCGATACACGGAGTCCATGGTGATTTTCCCTTCTAAAACCACTGAATATGTCTTTGGTATCTCAAAGCTCGGATGCATTACTTTATGCGCTAAAGAACCATCATTGGTCAAAAAAACAAGACCTTCCGAGTCAAAATCCAACCGTCCAACGGGATAAATCCGTTCGGGAATATCTGACACGAGGTCTAAAACATCCTTTCGCCCAAATTGATCATTAACGGTAGTAATAAAACCAAAGGGCTTGTTTAAGATTAAGTACCGNTTCTGTTCAGTTCCCCCTAAGGGTTTTCCGTCAATTAGGATTATATCTTCTTGGGGATTAACTTTTAGACCCAAGTGTGCCACCTCACCATTGACTGTGACGCGACCTTCTCGGATTATTTCTTCGCAGGCTCTTCGCGAATCCACACCTGCATGGGCCATCACTTTTTGTAATCTTTCTTCCACGCTAATACCCCTT
>JGI24708J26588_10003381_pt1 | contig 11560 bp, 21 predicted proteins | sample BioPla1DNA2_FD_26588 | JGI IMG/M metagenome (IMG submission 26588) | reverse complement strand
TTTTCGAAATATTTTTCTAAAATAACCTCCCCTTCGGTTTCCCGCCACAATTCCAAAGCTTTAAGAGTTACTTTTTTAAGCTCTTCGTAGCGGTCAGAATGCTTTTGCCATAACTCAGCTAACTCTTTTTCGTCCTTCTTGCCGTAAGTGAGTTCCCCCGCGGCAATGTCGACTACCAGGGTATCAAACGCATCCGCAGTCGCGGCGCAGTTTTGGGCGATTGCTTCTGCAATAATACCGTGTTTCAGTTTGCCTAGTTCAGCCATTTCTCCAGAGGGTTCCTCCATTTTTAACTCATACTTCTGATAGTATGACCAGGGACAACCCTCAAATTTTTGGAGCCGACTGAATGAAACCGGGCCTTCTAAGTACTGCATATTCCCCCTCCTTATACAAATTCAAATTCATCGAAGTCTTCGATTAGATCTTTATTTGGGGAGGGATTTTGCTGGGCAAGCAGCTTTATGAAATTTCCCAATCCCGCTACAATTTGCAACCCTTCGACAAAATGCTTTGAGGCTCGCTCTACTTGTTCGGCGGTTTTGAGGCGGAGCTTGTAGCGTTCTACGCTAAATTCTGCCTTGATTTTCTCCAAGGCTATCTCATTTTCGACCTTCTCGGTTTCAATGTCAGAGAGCTGCTTCAGGAAACTTTGATATTCTTCATCTTCCTTGAGCCGATTGGCCAACTCTATTTCTCTAGCCTCGGCGTTAGAAAACATTTTCTTACCATCTTCTTTTACTGCCGAGGTAATCTCGCTGATAAACTGGTTTCTTATTGTATCCAGTTTATCTTTGAGGGACTGAGCCCTGTTTTTCAGGGCCAGTCCTTTAGTTTCCAATTCGGCTATTGCTCCTGGATATAAATCTAATTCCATTACGCAACCCTCCTTGGATTCAGGATTTCCTTGTATATTTTCCCTGCTTTCGTACTAACTTCACCGAAGTCGCAGATTATCCGGTTTCCTGCTTGGATGTTTTGTGCTCGGAATACCGAGAATGACTGCCGAACTATAACATCCTTCAATAGTTCCCCTGAAATGACATCGGTTAATTCTACTTTTGCCCAGTCACCTTTAGGTGAAGTAGTAATTCTTTCCACTCGATAGCTGGGAATTTCCGGTTCCTCGGTAGACATAGAAGCATTTTCGTCTCCTTCCGGATCGTCACCCGTGGCTACTTGAAGGGTCATAAGCCAGGCATATTTGATCGCCGCAGTCTGGGCTTTCATAACAGCCTTGTCCCCTACATCCATGCCGCAGCCGATACCGGAAATAACGAGTTTCTCACCGGTTTCGGTGTCGATTAGAGTTATCTCCACCTCAACCTCTTTGTAATATAAAACATTACCTTTGCCCGTAACTCGTTCCCAAGAATTAATCACTTTGGGACGGGTTATTGTTGCAATGCCATGTTTAACCAAGGCATTGTTGACCTTTTCAAGTACCGCTCCCGCAGAAGCATAAGTGTACTTGTCGTGGTCATTTTGTGCATCCTTCTGAATGTACCGGCACTCTTCCATCACCCTAACAAGTTTAGTAGAAAGAGGGCTTTTTACTGCTGTTTGCACTACTACCATCTCCTTTTCTTCCCCGACTTAACGGGATTTTATAAAATTTTGGGCATAAAAAAGCCCCCTAATAAGGAGGCTTTCGTCGAATGTTTTTTAATTTTCAAAGACGTATAATCCTTGGACTGTTCATTAAAAAACCACCACCATACTTGGAAATGGTGCTGAGTTTGTGCTATTCCCGAATTTAAGCCTGCCCCTGATAAACCGAACTTCCCGCGCTTTGCCATATATATAATCATGAAAATAGCTTGTATCAGTCCTGGCCGGGATCAACATCACCACGGTTGTCCCAGGCTTTTTCGACTCCTCGTAGCACTTCTTAACCCAGTCCTTGATGGCACGCCCATACGGCGGATTGCAAAATACCGTATGTCCTGCCCAATCCTGCTTCAGTCCGTTAACCTCTACCGTAAAATACTTGGCGCACTTGGCGTTTTCAGGAGTAGCGCAGGGATCTAATGTAAAGTGGAATTCAGCGTTCAGTTCATCAAAGAAGTCCTGCGGGGTTGACCATAAATCCGTTTCGCTACTAAACATAACTTTTGTGTTCAAAAAAACCTCCCCTTTGTCGTATTCTTAACAGAATGTTATACATAGGTATGTTGACTTCACGAATCAGTAAGTCCATCTCCGCTTTAGTCATGCTTTCACGCCTCCTTCGCTTATTCCTTGGGTTATTCATCCGTGGCCCCTATTAGTTGCTCTAATAGTTGCTCTAACTCTAATAGCTGCTCTAAAAGGATAATGGCTTGTTCAACAGCCCAATTAACCACGGTTTCAGCCTCATCGTCAGTTATACCTTTATGCCTAGCATGCTTGTAGCTAGGGATAACGGTTTCAATCAGCTCCAATCCCTCTATCACTTTTTTAATGTCATACATGCCCTAATGCCTCCCTCCCCGCACAAAAAAGGCGGGATTTTTAATATTTTTAAGCATAAAAAGGCGGCCCCGAAAGGCCGCTTTGGTTTAGATAAGATTTTGTCGTTTTAATCCTTCAACCCATTGGGCGAAGGTATTAAAATGTTCTTCTGGATTACCCTTAAAAGGGAAGTCCTTGAATAATTTTCTCTTAGTTCGAGTATCTAGGCGTTCTAACTTGCGAACCAAGTCGCAAGATAGCATGCCTATTAGGTTTATTCCCTCGGCAATCAACTGCTGCTGGGGTCTTTCTTGTTTGGGTGCAGTAGCAGTAGCCATTTACATCACCCCCGCCATTGGCTGCATATTAAACCGTCTGGATGGTGCAACCGGTCTTTCTGGCGTAACAGTTATAGTCTCCACCTTCTGAAGCCTTCGCTTACCGCCTTTGCGGTCTTGGACCGCGCGTTTATGGTCAGCTTGCTTAATGGGGTCTTCGCAGAAGGCTTTCAGGTTTTTCTCTGTGATCTCCCGTGCCTGCCTGACTTCATCCATGACCTCACCCAGAAGCAGCTCGTATTCCTCCACCAATTCCATTACGGCATCGGCCTCAGCTTGGAGCCTAGCTTTTGCCTTTGCCTTGGCCTTATCGGGGTCTGCGGCAAAAGCTATATTATCCTGCTGTTCATAAAGGGTTTTCTGGAGTTTTTCAACTGCAAACGCAACGGCATCTGCGCTGATTTTTTTTCTCTGTTCCAGTGTGTTCACTATGGGCATAGTGTCCACGAACAAAATGCCCCCAACTTTTTCTAAGCCTGGGTTCTGTGATATTGCCAGCTCGTTTAGATCCCGTGCGAAATTCTCCATTTTTTCGGCCAAAAATTCTCTACTGGCTGGGATATTCCACAGGGAGCTGATTTTACGGACTGGATTGCCTGCTGCAGTCAGAACCTTCACGGCTATATCCCTCACCTGCTGGGATGAGAGATAATTCACGGCGCTGTCATACTGCTCCCGGCATTCGTTGATCATGTTTCTTAACCAATCGGGGCAGTAGTCAAAGGTTCCGAATGGCCCGAATATAACTTCAAACCGATTAAATTCCTTATCGAAAGTTAATCTGGCCACCTTCCGGCCATCGGAAACCTCTTTGTTTTCCTGGTCAACTTCGACCAGCATAACCACCCGTTCAACCGATTCCTTATCGTCAGCAACCCGAATAATATCGACTTTCTGACGGTACCCGTCTTGGTCAAAATACCCGCTAAGTTTTGATGTGAGTCTCCTAAATACATCCGGTGGGCTAGGACGGCGAGGGCAGAACTCACTCATGCCAAGTAAAGTAAGCATTTGCACTACTTGATCATACCGAAGCTTTGTGGCTTCCAGATTAACAAACTGGTAAGCCAGGCGCACTCCGATGTACTCATGAGAACCTATGGCCCCTATGATATTTTTAGGGTCAAATAAATTCATAATTCAACCTCCTTCCCCTACTAAGAGGGATTTTTAATTGGTTTTTCCATGGCATAGAGTAATTCTCCATGCTCTGGACATTTCACCACGACTTCTAGGGTTCTTTCATCCACATTTTCAGTAATATAAATGTGAAGTGTCTCCCCGCATTTAGGGCATCTCATAGGGTGATCCTGGGCGAAAGCCCTCACTAAGAAGCGCCTCGCAAAAGGTTTTCTCCCATTTTAGGCACTGTTCTCTCGATGGGTGAGAATATACTTCTTTCCCATCGGGTAGTGCTACCACCCATTCCTGCCGTAAGGGATCAAACTCAATCGTGGTGGCCCGAGTGACTGACAGTTTCCCTAGTTGTTGTAAAGGGATGGCATCACTGTACAGTCCCTCGATTCTTCCATCTGGACGGATAAAGATTGTTGCCATTAATTACGCACCTCCTCTTCAAGTAGAGGGGTTTCGTAATACTCAGGCTTCTTCTGTTCTTCCGTGACAGTTCCCAAGGATTTCAGGAATCTGGTTGCTTCTACGCAACTATTCCCGGCATAACCCTCGGCCTCAACCGAAATCTTACCTTCGGGTGAAATTGTAACTATGATTTTTTTCATAACTAATTCACCCCCGTTAAATAGGGTTCGCCGGTCAGCTCAATTTTTATGGAACCGTCTTCGGTGATGTAATGGCTAAAATTCAGCCCTTGGTTTTGAGCCACTTCTTCTACCAAGTAATAGCCAAATTCGCGCATAAAACGGCTCATTTTGGCATCAGCAAGGTATGCTTCTGCCACTTGATGCCCTTGCTCTTTAGCAATAGCAGGGTACATTTCATTAGCCTTTGCCAGCACTTGCGGGTCGGCCAAATACTTAGAGATGTGGTCTGACCAAAAATCTGCTACAACAGTGAATGAACCATCGGCCTGTTTTTGAAAGCCCAAGTCATATTCACCCGGTAGCTTCATAACTAGATCACATTCCATAATTCGGCCATTGTAACCACGACACTTAGTATTGTGCCGTACTTGAAAACCCATGCTATTTGCGGCTTTCTTAATGGCCGTTTCACTGATTAAACGCGTCTCCACTGTAAACCAATGTGACATAACAACTCTCCTTTCATCCCCGACCTAACGGGATTTCTTAATTGAGTGGCATAACCGCGCTGTTATAAGCCGGTTCCTCGGCCAACAACGAGTTGAGTTCTTCTTTGGAGATACTTTGCCAATCTCCATTGAAGTCAAAGCCACCCGCGGCCTGCAGGAGATTCGCGATATTATCCTGATCAGGATAATATTCAAGAATTAATTTGATTACTTCTTGTGGTTTTTGGAATTGACCATCCTTCACTTTTGTTAAAACTGCTGTTTGAACATAAATTCTGTTCATACACAAGCCTCCCTTCCCCGACTTAACGGGATTTTTAATTTTTGAACATAAAAAAAGCGGCCCGTAGGCCGCTTTTGGAGGTACTACCATGTTTATGGTGTGTCATGGTAGTCCTCCTCTCTGTAAGACGACGACCCCCACACGCTTTGATAGCATTCGGGACAATAACAATTGTCCTCGCTATCAAAGCGCAGGTCGTTTCCGACGACGGTTGCCCCGCACTCGATGCAAACGTCACATTCTCTTATTTCCATTATTACCACTCCTTCCCCGCCTAAGCGGGATTTTTTAATTTGGAGGTACTACCATGTTATTCATGGTAGTATCTCCTTTTTCGAAACCTACCCATTGTTGGGTAGGTAAAAGTAGGAGCCCCGTGGCTCTATTCCACTGCAATCACGGGGCTTGAAACAGCCTTGGTGTTCACGCACCAAGGCTGTAATTTCTTCGTCACTGGCCCCCGACTGTGCCGGGAGACAGTGACCTAGTCCCTAAGCGTTAGCTTCCCCAAGGGGGCTTCACGGTAAACGATTTCGAATTCTGCTCCATACGTTTCTTCTATCTCATCCAGCTCCTCCAGGGAGCCCGCCCCAATAACACTCGCATAGTCCCGGAATTCTTTCAAGACATCTTCCCAATCATTGGCCTTAAAATAGTATTCGCTATTACCGGCTTTGTAGACAACTTTAATCATATACATATTATTTCCTCCTTTTCCCCGATTTAACGGGATTTTATAAAATTTTGAACATAAAAAAGCCCCCTTTTAGGAAAGGGGGCTTTTAAAATCATTGATTTGCGTTTAATCGGGCATCGGCTAAGTCAGCCAGATGAATTATTTTGGCTTCTTGGGTTAGTGGTTCGACGGGTGATCCCCATTCCTTTAAGCCATGATGGGATACTATGATATGCAGTAAATGTTGGGCTGTATCGTTATCTAAATATTTTTCAATATATGGTTTCAGAATCATTATTCCTAATGGAATATGGTCAATCAGCTTCCCATCTGCCGATCGCTCGATAGTACAACCTGACCAATCATAGGCTTTCATTTTACCTATATCGTGCAGGATTGCACCAGCGATAACTAAATCTCTATTAATAGGCTGTCTTTGGCTATCGGCCAAAAACGCAGCTATAGTAGTGACTGAAACCGTGTGTTCCAGTAACCCACCTAAATAGTTATGGTGGTGGGTAACGGCTGCTGGTGCATCGTAGAATTCTTGCGGATACTTTTCTGTTACTATTTCTTGCACTAAGAGCTGTAGAGAAGCATCCTCGATTCCTTTGATGTAACGTAATAAATTATGCACTAAGTCAGTGCGATCTCCATCATAGACCGGCATAAACTGCGCGGGGTCATATTCGGTGGAGTCTGCTGATCTCCAACGGCTAATAGTCACTTGAGGGCTGCCGTTGTACTCACTCACTACCCCATCAATTTTTATCACAGTACCTTCTCCGGGAATTGGGCCGTCACAGTCCCAAATCCTGCCCATGATCTGGTCGGTACCGTCATAGACCTGCAGGTTAGCATAAGGTTTTCCTGCATTTGTTTTCGCAAGACTAGCCTTACGAACCACGCAATAGCCAACAAATTGGCCATTCATAAAATCTTGGAATTTCATATCTTCCCCTCCCTAAATAAATAGGATTTTCATTGTGCCACGGCTTTACACGGGAACGTTTCACACGGTTCAAATATTACTACTGAACCATCTCCCATTTTGACATAGATTGCCGTGGGTGTTAGTTGGCCCTGTGTATAATGAGAGCGCATACTAACTACTTGCAGATGCGACTACTTAAAAAGGACGATTTCTCGTTCACTTTCGCTTAGCTTCATCATTAGTTTTAGGCGAGGAGACCCCGACTTCTAAGCGAGAGCGAAAGTCGGGGAGGAATCGCCTTCTCTCCTTTCAATTAGTAATGTACTAGCATACTCAACTCTTTTTAGCTTTTTCCAGCTTGCTGAAGCATGCACTTTTGTGCCATATAACAGCCGAAGGTCAAAATAACCGCTGCTTCTTCTGCCAAATATGAAACACTCTTTCCCTTCGTACACCACCTTGTCAAACAGTTGAAACCCTTTGACAAATCGTGGAGCTTTGTTTGATTTTCGTTTTCCACCTTTCAAGATGGTTGCCTTATGCAATTGACGGTTGTTTTTGCGAACGAATTTTAGAAGATAAACCGTGCCACTTGGCTTAGCTAGTGGATTTCCACTAATACAACGAGCATCCACCATATGAGATTTAGGCAGTCTATTAGCATTGCGAATACACTTGGTGATATACCCGTATGTGATATTTGCATGCGGATACACTTTCTTTAGTCCATTCCAGATAAACCAACGCATCACTGTCATGTGGGAAACGTCTTTCAACGAAGAGAATCTCCGCTGTATTTCGTGTTCTAATCCCTCTCGATGAATCATATCGTGGCAAGTTTTGCACAGTGTCATGAGATTACTCGGGGAATCGCCACCCGTCTTTCTGCTTTCAATATGATGGACATTCAGTACAGGGTCTTTTGATTTTCCTTTGCACCATTGGCATGTATGACCGTCTCGATACAATACATACTCCCTTACGTTCCAAAAGCCCAATTGCTCTCCTTGTTGATATGCTGCACCTTGAATATCGGGATTCTTTATCTTTTGAGTATCAAATTGTGCCACTTCAACTGTGATATGGGTAATCGGAAGCAGCGAATGTACCCATTTTACTAATTTGATATGACTATCCACTTTATGCTGAATCGAAGGGGCTAACCAGCCGTTTGGCTTCTTACGATTCAAAAATCGGGCTTTTCGATATCTTGTGTTTCGATTTCTCCGACTTCTGCGAAATTGCCTCCTCGTTGCTAACAATTCTTGAATATCCGTACGCAATTGTACTTCTGCTTCTAAAAGCACCTGATTTTTTGTGGTAGCGGATAGCCCAACATGTTTTGTTCCTGTGTCTACACCTAGAGAAATCGGTTGCTTGTATCCGCTACTACCGTATAGTAGTTGAATCGTGAACGGTGTTCTTTTTACTACTTTTGCTTTTTTGTTTTTTAACAATATCCTTGCTTTTCTTGGTGAGCACGGCATCAATGGATTGCCATGCTTATTTATCACGTACACGAACAAGGCGTGTACCTCCTTTTTCGGAGTGTTCTTCCTCTTCCCCCATGTTGGAATGGCTTGTGATGTTGACAGCACCGTCCCTACCCATCAGGACTTTTAACCATCAACGACAGTGGCTACGAACTAGAGGAGCATTCGTAGGTGTCATGACCCTTCCAACGTAGTCCTCGAAAGACTTGGGGTAGTCAACTAGGGCTTTTTACAAGCCCCCACTTCAAAAGCCATTAGGCTTTAAGTGGTGGGTAGTTGACGCAGTAAGGACATTGAAACATTCTTATCCGCTTCATTTCTTTAAGGTATAAAAAGGCGGCATTAAGCCGCCCTATCTTTTATACCTGCTTCGTAGAATTTATCTTCTAAGAAAGAAGGGAATTCTGCATCTGCTTCATCCACAATAACATTCCAAGGTTTGATATTTAGCAATCCAGCCTCATACCATCGTTGGAAAAAGGCTTTATAAGCCCTCACCCTACTGGTGTTTTGGGTCAAATCGAGATTCACCCATTTGGTTTTAGCCCATTCTTTTAAGGCAGCTTCACCTTTGCGCCCTATCATATTTTTGTCCCCCTTCCTATTAAAGCGGGATTTTTATTGTCACTACCTCTATCAAGGCATTGATGCAAGAAATAAAAAATACTGCCAGAGTGATAAAGATAAAATTAGGAATGAATATTTCCCTAAAATACCCTTTCTGGCTTCTCCGGTATATCTCAACTTCCCTTGGAACTTCTTCCAAGTATTTTTCTTGAATCATTAGTATTCCTCCTTGCCCCCATAAGGGGCTAAATTTAGCCCCCAACAGGGGAAAAGAGTATGCGCGTACCTAAATCCTAAATTTGCGGGTATACGCATTTGGCTGGGTTTCCGGAGCAACCGCTTCGGGAGTGGACGCTAATCTGGCTCGTGTTTTGCCCCATTCCCTCATGGCTACTATGACCTCTTTCATAGTTACCGATAAGGGACTGGTTTCTTCGGCGGCTTCCAGTAATATTTCCGTGGTTATATCCACTCCTTTACTGAAAGCACGGAACAGACCAGATATAACAATCTGTTCAATCTCTGAGCCGGTGTATCCGGCTGTTTCCTTTGCCAGTCGGGAAATATCAAAATTTTCAACATCCCGGCCTTTGCGGGATATATGAATCTTGAAAATTTCCTCTCGCTCCTTCTGACCCGGCAGATCAACGAACCATATTTCATCAAATCTACCTTTCCGTAGTAATTCAGGAGGAAGTGCGCCGATATTATTCGCGGTGGCAACTGTAAATACCGGTGCTGTGGTTTCCTGCAACCACGATAGAAATTGTCCGAATACCCGGGTGGAAACTCCCGAATCACTACTGCCGCCTACTCCTGCGAAGAATTTTTCGATTTCATCGACCCAAAGTACGCAGGGCGCCATGTGTTCAGCAATTTTAAGGGCTTCTTTCATCCGTTTCTCTGACTCGCCTACGTACTTATCTAGTACATTTTGGAGAGCCAGCAGCGGAAACCCTAATTGCTTAGACACAGCCTTGGCAAACAAGGATTTTCCAGTGCCGGGAATACCGAATACTAAACATCCCTTGGGGTAGGGTAGACCAAACTCTTGAGCTTCAGGAGTAAAGGCTTTACCTCTTTCCCACATCCACATCTTAATCTGGTCTAAGCCGCCGATATGGGGAATGTTTTCGGGTTCGATTAGTTCCATCGCACCAGATTTCTTGAGGACTTGCGCCTTTTGGCGTTTGACCTCGGCAACGGCCTCGGGCGTAATTTGTAGGCCGTTCTTTACCAGAGCCAAGGCGATCATGTTTTCAGCCTCGCTCATAGTTAGGCCAACTGCTGACTCCACTAACTGCGGGTAAAGTTCGGATTCCTCAAAATCCCCTAAGCCAGAAATAATATTTTGAATAGCCTCTTTGTCCGGCAACTCAAAATCCAGAACAATAATTTCTTTCTCCAGTTCGGGAGGAATTTCACCCGAAACTGAAGTGAAGACCAGGCTAATGCCGTTCCCTTTGCAGTACACTAAGGTGTTTCTCAGCTTTTGCTGTACTGCGGGGTGCTTCAGTAGCGGGTTAAAATTGGAGAATACGATAAGGCAATCGCCTAAACCGCTTGCCGTGATCACCTCCAGAACCTTAACAGGGTTGTCTGGACCTGCTAGTTTTTCGCTAGACGAACAAAGTCCTTTTACGAAATCCCAGGTCAACAAGCCCATATCACGGGATTCAGCTAAGGATTGCACTTCTCCGAGAACTCTCTCCCATTCCGGAGAGGTCACGGCTACCGCAGGGACACCTGCTGAAATACAGGCGTTTAGCGAGGAATTAAATGATTTCATCTAAATATTCCTCCTTTCCCCGAGCAGAGCGCAATGCCTGCCGAAAATCCCGGCATTCCATTTTCTTGGCTTGCTTTTTCCGGTTTTTTTTCACTGGCCGGTTGTTTACGACCAATTTCAATTCCGCTTTTTTCATAATTTCTCTCCTTTCCCCGACTGAACGGGATTTTATAATTTTTGAACATAAAAAAGCGGCTCGAAGGCCGCTATGGTTAACCCTACTTTTCTAAAACCTCCCTCGCAACCCCCAATAAATGGGGGCTGCGGGCGGGTTCTAGTCTCGGTTCCAGCTTACGGATGTAAGGCCGCCGGGAGACGGCCGGGCTAGAACGTCGTAAACTTGTCGTCCCGCATCCGCTTTTCAGCGGGCGGGACTCTCTCGAACCCCGGAGCAGGTACCATTGCCAGCACCCGGCCTGGGAAAGCTTGGGCGGCAATGATACTGCCAATGATGATTGCGCCCGGGTTCTCGGCCTCCAGCCGAGAGAGGGCTTCTTCGCTCGACTGGTCTGCCACAAAGCGAGTGCGAACCAGCTCGGCGCCGGAAGGGTGTAGCCCTGCAGGTTCCTCCACAGGGCGAGCATTCACTAGTACCCCGCAGGGTTCAACAGTGTAAACCCTGCCTTCTTGGGATACCATCGTGACTGGATGGGGTGTTGTGTTAATTATTAACATTTTTCCTTCTCCTTTCCCCAACTTAATGGGATTTTATAAAATTTTGAACATAAAAAAAGCCCTTCTTATCGAAGGACGCACCTTGCCCCTGACGAGATTTCAAACTTTTTGTCCCCACCCCTGTCTGAAGCCCTCGTTGGTG
>JGI24708J26588_10003377_pt1 | contig 11568 bp, 10 predicted proteins | sample BioPla1DNA2_FD_26588 | JGI IMG/M metagenome (IMG submission 26588) | reverse complement strand
TCAAGTTTCTAATTATTATTATTTATCAAGTGTGGAAAAATTACTATACTTATAAAAATTAATAAAAAATGCACTTACTTTTAAAATTGAGTAAGTGCAAGTCTAGTAATCTTATAATATTTCAAAAGGCCATCAATATCAATAGATCTAATGAATTAGAGCAAATAATTTTACAACTTTATCGTCGTCCATTTACCTCCAGAGAATCGCTTCATACTGGTAGCCATACGGAAGAATTGATCCAACAGAAGAGTAATCCACGCGCCATGTAGTCCAAAGCCTAGAGGATAACATAGCAACCAAGTTAAAGTTGGACGAATTACTGCTACACTGATGAAGGAGGTGATTGCAACAAAGCTTGTATCACCAGCACCTCGAAGACAACCGGATAGCACCACCTGTGAAGTCTGAAAATGGGTACCTAGTGCGGTAACTGCAGTGATCCCGGTATTTAAAGAGAAGATTACCGCCAGTAGTATTAATTTGGGTTGATGGGTAACACCAACTGCAGTAATAGCATTTGTCCCTATGGTACCTACCATCATGGTATCAACCGATCCCACAAGACCGACTAATAATGCTTCCATAGCAGAGGGCCATGCCATTTTAAAAAAGTTTCTATAAACATTTTTTGAGGCAGGTAAATCTCCGGTTACCTGCTGTGCTTTAATCATACCTTCTACGGCAAAGAAATTTTTCTTTCGCAATATCCTTCATACCTTTCATAACGTAATGTATAAATTATACCATATATTTAGGTTATTCATGGAAGAAAATCATATAATAATCCTCAGTCAATTAGTGACAGTAGCTACGATAATTCACTAACAATATAAATAAATTATTAATTATAAAATTCTTAAATTTTAATGGCTTTATTCTAATCAAAAGAAAAATATGTTATACTATTAAAAGTTTATATTTTGGATAAATATGTGATTATTTTTTCATTGCTTTTTTATTTTGCTAATATTTATCCTAGATTTTAGGAAAGACGTACAAGATATATCGTTGAATTGTTCATATAGAATAATAAGGTAGTTGCAAAAGTGTTACTAGAATATTTATGGAGGAACCATGTTTGGTTATGTAAACATCTATAAACCTGAATTGAAAGTGAAGGATTATTATAAATATAGAGCCTATTATTGTGGTTTATGTAAAACCTTAAAAGAAAAATATCGTCCGCTTGGTCAGATGACCCTATCTTATGATATGACATTTCTAATCCTTCTCCTAACCTCCCTTTATGAAAGTGAAACGAAGGTAGAGCAAGAGCGTTGCATGGTTCATCCTGTGAAAAAGCATAATGCCCTATACAATGAGTTTACAGACTATGTGGCAGATATGAATATTGTCTTGACCTATTATCATTTATTGGATGATTGGCAGGATGAAAAAAGTATAGCTGGCCTTGCCGGTACTAAAATACTTAAGCGATATTATCGTAAAATTTGCAAACAATATCCTAGACAATGTAATGCAATTAAACAGGGTTTGGAACAATTGGCTGCTTGTGAAAGAGACAATGAGAATAATATCGATAAGGTTTCTAGATGCTTTGGTGAATTAATGGCAGAGTTATTTGATTATAAGCAGGATCATTGGGGAGAAAAGCTTAGAAAAATAGGCTTTTACCTAGGAAAGTTCATTTATATTATGGATGCCTATGATGATCTTGAGAAAGATAAGAAGAATAATCATTATAATCCATTAATACAGTTTAGTAATGAGAAGGATTTTGATGAAAAATGCAAAGGAATTCTTACGTCTATGCTGGCGGAATGCACCGGAGAGTTTGAAATGCTTCCTTGCCTAATTGATGTTGATATATTGCGAAATATTTTATATGAAGGTGTTTGGTCGAAATATCTTAAGATACAGAACGAGAAAATGCATAAGGAAGGGATACGAGAATGATAAGTGATCCATATAAAGTGCTGGGGATTTCCCCAAGTGCTTCTAACGACGAAGTTAAGAGAGCCTATCGGGATTTGAGTAGAAAATATCATCCCGATTCCTATATCGATAATCCGTTATCGGAATTGGCAGAGGAGAAATTTAAGCAAGTCCAGGAAGCCTATGATCAGATAATGAAGCAAAGGGAAGGCGGAGGATATTCTAATTCACATTCCTACACCTATGGCCAAAGTAATTATTCTGGTGGAACAGAAGATGAAAATGTAAAGATGCAGGCGGTTTATAATTATATCAATAATGGTCACTATAGAGAAGCACTCCATGTGCTATCGGGTATGAGTAATCGCAATGCAAGATGGTTTTACTGCAGTGCAATTGCGAACGCTGGTATTGGAAATAATATCGAGGCAATCAATCATGCACAACAAGCAGTAAATATGGAGCCTGGGAATGTTGAATACCGGAATCTTTTAAATCAATTGCAATGGCGAAGCCAAAGATATCAAAGCACCCGAATGGGTAGCGGAGGCGGATATGACATGGGAAATCTATGTTGTGACTTGTGGTGTGCAGATACTTTATGTGAGTGTATGGGAGGCGATTTGATCTCATGTTGCTAAATGCAAAAAAGATGGCTTTTCTAGGACTTTTACTTTCTGTGGATATTATTCTTGTTATCCTAAGTGGAGTCTTTGAATTTAATACTCTTTTTCTGCTAGGGGCAGCTGCCTTCTGCGTAGGTATTGCAATTCGAGAAGTTGGTATTGCTTTAGGACTTGGGTTTTACATAGCAAGTATATTACTTGGACTTATGCTAGCTCCCAATAAGCTTTACTGTATTACCTATGGCGGAATGGGGTTATATATTATTGCCAGAGAATTTGCATGGGAGAAATTAGCCAGTGCAAAGCATATAGGCAATCGGAATACCGCCCTTTGGATCATCAAATATACCGCCTTTAACCTGATGTATCTACCAATACTACTGTTCTTACCAAAGCTTATATATCAGGGAGATCTCAGTAAAGTTGTATTGCTACTTCTTCTAATTGGAGGCCAGATAATATTCTATATCTACGACCGAGCATATGACTATTTTCAAGGGAGTATCTGGAGTAGGATAAGGCATAAATTCAAATAGAATAAAATAATCAATAACCTGCTATAAGAAATGCACTACCTATGTAAAAAGGGAGTGTATTTCTTGTAGCAGGCTTTATATTTGGTAAATGTTGAGACCTTTTAACTGCAAATCCATTGAAGTCATGCTAAATAACTGGTAATATAGTACTATACATAAGGAGGTCATTATTGTGATTATACAACATAATATAGCTGCTATGATGACAAATCGGCAATTGGGGATCAATAATAAGAAGATTTCAAAATCAGCTGAAAGACTAGCCAGTGGTTTCAAAATAAATCGTGCAGCAGATAATGCAGCCGGCCTAACCATATCGGAGAAAATGCGAATGCAGATAAGGGGTCTTGAAAGGGCGACTGCCAATGCGGAAGATGGCGTTAACTTCATTCAAACAGCGGATGGTGTTATGGGGGAGATTTCAAGTATCTTACATAGAATGAGGGAACTTACTGTAAGTGCATTGAATGATAGCAATACTTTGGAAGATAAGGCTACAATTGCACTTGAGATCGAAGAATTACAGTCGGAAATTGATGCCATGTGCAGTCAGACAGAATTTAATAGCCAGAATGTATTTGAAGCCCATGAGGATACCTATTACAGTATTAAGGGTAGTAAACAGTGGGATCCTATGCAGTTTCATATTGTAGAAGAGCCGCACAATGATTTAATCATCTATCTACCGGAAGACTATGAACCATCTACCTATTCAATAAAAGTATCTAAAGGAAACTACACAACACAGGAGTTAGTGGATGAAATTGATACCGCCTTGGAACAAATGACTCCGCCTAATCCAGGCTTCGTATTGGAATTTACCAAGGATGGGTACTGTAATCTTAATTTTGAAGGTGGAGAGGAGATTAAAAGTGTTGAGGGTGCGTTATCCGGACTAATATACGGACGTAATAATGGTAGTGAGTATGGTAAATTGGTAGGTACGACGCAGTTTGAAGCAGGGTGGCCCTTGCACATTGTAAGTGGAAGAAATGACACTGTTACCTTTTATACAGAGGATCTCAATGGATCAGAAAGTAAAAAGATTACACTAACCATACCAGCGGGATACTATGGTAGAGAAGCTATGATTGATAAATTGAACCAAGCTCTAGAAGCGCAAAATCTAGAGGGTGTAATAGCGAAGGAATACGGTGACAAATCCATTCAATTATCAGCAGGTCAAAATGTGGTAACTGGTCTTAAAGGAAATATGTTTGCGATTGATGATGATAACAGTTATTCCTCTGTATTCTATGATAATGTTAAAAGTGGCAAATCTACGCAGACGGCAGCGTATTTCGAAGGTCGTGCTTACTATAGGGATGGAAGCAAAACAAACAAGTTAAAGATAACATCCAGCAATAATAAGCTCCGTCTTAAAGTGGATGATGGGGATTTTCAAGAAATAACAATCGAAGAAGCTGACTATACCATTGAAAGTCTTGCTAAAGAACTTAATGAAAAATTTCAAGAAGCTGATATACAGGTAACCGCCTCAACAAGTTTAAGATATGTTTACGTAGAGGGAGCAGGATCTGGCAATTATGACTTTTTGGTAATTACGTCGAATTCCAAAGGTAATAATAGCACATTACTGTTTGATGATTATAGCAATGACATTTACAAAGACACCTATGACACCTTGTTCCGTAAAACCTCGGTTTCNTATACAGAGGAGGCTTTTATTCGTTCTAGCACAACGATACCAAGTTTAACTGGTAGGAAAGATTTGAAAGGCCCAATAAACCTTCCTGCAGATGCAAAGACCCTGAATCTCAATGTGGAAGGAGATAACTATACCCTTACTCTTAGTGAGAGTAATTATTCCTCTCTAGATGAGTTGATTACGGATTTAAATATGCAAATTAATGATCTAGCGGGTATTAAAGATAGGATCAAAGTGGGAAAACTTGATGATCAAATACGGTTTTTTGCAACGGATAATAGTGTCGATTATATATATTTTAAATCCGGTGATAAAGGTAGCGCATATGAAGAGTTATTTACTGAACAATACGAGAATACGAACTATTTTTCTCAAACCAGTTACGGAGAAGAGGAAACCATTCAAGGAAATACGAAACCAACGATCTTTACTCCGGCTAAGATTAATCTTGGTCATAAATTAAGTGGTACAAATATTGTAAATGATAATAATAATATTTTTAATATAAGGGTAAATGGAACGGGGAGAGCAATTAAGCTAACGAACGGAACCTACTCCCCTTCACAGCTAGTATCCGAGATTAATAAGCAATTTAAATTAAATAAAATTGAAGTTACTGCTTCATTGGAAAATGGTGCATTAACTTTTACGACCAATGTGAAAGGGGAAGGTACTAGCTTACATATTAGCAGATCTTACAGTGGATCAGCTATGAAATTGTTTGTTGGAACTACAAAAGGAAGATATACAGAAATCATAGGATTAGGTGAAGTAGCTTATGTTGATGGAGTATCGCAATCTTTCCCGTTGACAATCGATGAAAGTAACCATGATTTTCATTTTTCCTATATGGAAAATGGGGTAAAAGAGGACGTAGACATTAGCCTAGCACAGAAGGAATATGATACTTATTCGGATTTACAGCAAGAGCTACAAACAGCAATCGATAATAAACTGGGCAGTGGAAAATTGCTTGTAACCGTAAATAGTAATGGTGTCCGCATAGAAACCACAGGGAAAATTGGTGGCATTGTATTTAACGAATTTAGTGGTGGATTTTATAAAAATATAATGTGTAAGGACAAATCTATAATGGAAGATAGGGGTCCAACATATATTAAAGGGAAACATACCTTTAAGGAGGCCTTTGTCGTAGGTCGTAAAGATATCAGAAATAGTACCGTAGAAATTATTAGACATGCAAACGATAAATTTATAATGGATCTAACCTATCCTGATCCCGAGGATGATCTGATTTTAAAAGAGTTAGAGCTTAGTGTTACGATTGAAGCCGGCGAATATACGGGTGACGATTTGGCAATGTATCTTGAGGAAAAGCTAAATCAGCAACTATCCGATGCTGGTATCGATAATGTTCAAATAAAAGTAGCGATCGGTGGAATTAATTCCGGTGTGGCTGGTGCAGACGATGATAATGCAATTAATTTTTCCCTTGTTGAAGCTGAGGGGAAGGAGGCAGACCATGGTAGCTATACTCTGGACGGTGTTCGAGGAAGCTCTGCCTATACGATTTTTTATAAGACAATCGGAACGCCGGAACCATCTTACATCCAAGGATCCAAAGATATATCAGATGGCGTCGAAATTACAGAAGAAACAAATATCTTTCAATTTACCACGGACGGAAAGGATTATAAATATACTTTGAATCCTGGTATCTATACGGCTGATGAATTGGTAGAAACACTAAATCAAATGTTTGTTGGTGGAGATGATAATGGCCAGGTGGTGCCACTACAAGCTAAGCTTGAAAATGGCCGGCTAAAGATACAACATCAAGTGTTTGGACCCAGAAGCATTGACCATATCGATGGAACTGCCAAAGGCATTATCTTCTATGAAGAAGTTGGACGTGAAGATCTAGAGGATTTATATCTTCAAGTATCCGATCAAGCCGGAGATGCTTTCACATTAGATCGCATTATTTTGAATACATCGGTTATGAAAATAAATTCGATTACCGTATCCAAGAATAAGTATGCAGAAAAGGCTTTAGGACGTCTGGATTACGCTCTAAACTATCTTTCGAAGAAACGAGGATTATATGGTGCAAAGCAGAATGCATTGGGGCATATTATATCATCCAATTTAAATCGAGGTGAAAATACCCAAGCAGCGGAATCGCGTATACGAGATGCCGATATTGCCAAAGAAATGATGGAATATTCGAAAAACAATATTCTGGCACAAGCATCTCAAGCAATGCTCGCACAAGCAAATCATACGCCACAGAATATATTAAATTTATTACTTAACAAGTGATTTGTAAAATCAAAGAGGAAAAATGGATTGAAATTAATACTAGCATAAAAATCAGATCATCAAATACGATGGATTTTACCGTTTAAAAAAATTTCATATATTTCTTCAAATAATAAAGAAGATATTATAACAGGCGAGTTATTTCTACTGTTTAATATCTTCTTTTATTTTGAATAGCACTGATTAGAATAAATCATACCTTTTTATTATAAATCAAAATCTAGTATTCTAAGCAGTTATATTTTTCTTTTTCCATAGTTATTTCCTAGTTATTCCGCAACGAATTTATGAAGTCTTGAACTGTGATATTATCGTAATCCATGCTAGGTAGTAAGGTCTTCTTCTCAATAAACTTCTTTATAAGGGTGTTATTCTTTGTATCGCCGATTACGATGGCTCCAACGATAATATTATCCTTTATAAAGATGCGTTGATAGGAGCCCTCTTCCTTGGATTCTTCCCTTAGAATATGTGTCGCATTATTCTCGTCGATATCTCCGATAGAGAAAACAGATAAGTTAAAAGCATTCATATTGGTAACCGGGGTAACGCCAATATAGTTAGCTTCAATGCCGGATATATTTTTACCTGCAACTTTCCCTTGCTCCATTGCAATGCTCCAAAGGCCACCTACTCTTCCGTTGGTCTCTGCGACATCCCCAGCAGCATATATGTTTTCAATATTTGTCTGCATACGACTATCTACTACAAGGCCTCGATTAATCTCCAAGGATGTATTCTCAAAGAGCTTTACATTTGGCCTAACTCCAACCGAGTAGATAACCATATCGCATTCAATGAGTTTTCCATCCTTAGTTACTGCTCCATTTGCTTCTTTGCTTCCTGTAATTTTTGTTACCTCAGTGTTCAAAAGAATTTGTAGCCCGCTATCTAAAACAGCTTTCTTTAAGATTTCAGAAGCTTTAGCATCTAGTTGTCTAGGCATTAATCGGTCTTGGAATTCTGCTATAGTTACATTTTTACCTTGGGAACGCATAGCCCATGCAGCCTCCAGATTTTGAACACCGCCTCCGATGCATAGAATGGCATTTTTATCATTAACACTGCTTCTGATATGCTCGATATCCGTGAGCTTACGGATGCTATATATGTTTTCTTTCTCAATTCCTTCAATCTGCGGTATGTTATTACTTGCACCATTCGCCAGTAACAACTTATCATAACCCAGTAGTTCACCATTATCTAATGAGACTTCACATTTGTCGGTATCGATTGCAACGGCTTCCCTTCCTAAATAGAGATGAATATTATTTTGCTCATACCATTCTGGCTTTTGGAGCATTAATTTATTAATATCAAGTGTATCAAACATACCTTTGGTTAATCGAATGCGATAATATGGATAATTATTTTCATTCATAATTAGATAGATATTGGAAGTTTCATCGACTTCTCGAATTGATTTTATTGCATTTACTGCGGCTACGCCTCCGCCAATGATTACAATTGTATTATTCATGTATTTTCCCGCCTTACCAGATTTATTTTAAAGTCCATTATAATTATAGAACTATTATACGTTAAATTATTTGATTAAAATCATATTATTAAGAAAAATCAACTTATTTTACATGTATGTAAATTATTAAGATGCCAGGGCTAAAATGTCTTGTATTGTAGATATCATATATGAATTTACAGAAAATAACTTAAAAAGCTGATATGATTCACAAATATAATTTGTTTTTTGCATAAGTATCCTTCAATTAGAAAGACTAATATTGAAATTGATAAGAAGGAGAAAAGGCATGGATCCAATTTTAGAAGTTAAAAATTTAAGAGTATCCTTTCACACATATGCTGGAGAAGTACATGCAGTACGTGGAGTGAATTTTCACTTAAATAAAAACGAAACCCTTGCAATCGTTGGGGAATCGGGTTGTGGTAAAAGTGTAACTGCAATGTCTATTATGCGATTGGTTCAAATTCCTCCTGGGGAAATTCTTGAGGGCTCTGAAATTCTTTTTAAAGGAAAAAATCTTGTAACAGCATCGGAAAAGGAGCTAAGGCAAATCCGAGGTTCCGAAATTAGTTTAATATTTCAAAACTCAATGACCTCCTTAAATCCCACCATGAAGATTGGACACCAGATTGCAGAAAATCTAATTCTTCATAAGGATATTAATAAAAAAGAGGCGTTTGATGAAGCGATTAATATGCTTCGATTGGTTAACATACCAAACCCAGAGAAAAGAGCAAATCAATTCGCTCATGAATTTTCAGGTGGAATGGGACAAAGGGTAATGATAGCGATTGCTCTTTCTTGCAATCCTACGATTTTAATTGCTGATGAGCCTACAACGGCTTTGGATGTAACGATTCAGGCGGATATTATGGAATTAATCAAGGATCTTCAGAGGAAACTAGGAACGGCGGTTATCTTAATTACCCATGATCTAGGTGTTGTTGCTGGAACGGCGGACCGAATACAAGTAATGTATGCTGGGGTAATTCTAGAGCGAGGAACGGTGGAAGATATCTTTTATAATGCATGGCAACCATATACTTGGGCTTTGCTTCAATCGGTACCACGGTTGTAAACAGAACATAAACATGAGCTATATTCTATTAAAGGAACACCACCGGATCTTCTAAATCCACCAAAGGGATGCCCGTTTGCATCGAGATGCCCATATGTAATGGCAATCTGCAAGGATATATTTCCAGATGCCACTAAAATTAATGAAAACCACGAAGTTCATTGCTGGCTACAGCATCCTGATTCACCGAAAGTTGAAAGACCATTGCTTGGAGGATTTAACCATGGCTGATAAAAGTTTATTTGAGATAAAGAATCTAAAGAAATATTTTAATATAGGAGATATTGTTCTGCGAGCCGTAGATGATGTTACTTTCAATATTAAAAAAGGGGAAACCTTCGGGCTAGTTGGAGAATCTGGATCTGGTAAAACAACTGTGGGCAGAACCATCATGGGCTTATATAAACCCACTGGTGGGCAAGTCCTAATGAATGGTGCAGATATCCATAAATTGAAAGGAAAAGATCGCAAAGAGTTCAATAGAAAGGTGCAAATGATATTCCAGGATCCCTACGCTTCCTTAGATCCTAGAATGACGGTAGGGGATATCATTGGTGAAGGAATTGATATTCATAAACTTTATACAGGAAAGAAGCGGCTGGATCGGATCTATCATTTGTTGGAATTAGTAGGCTTAAATCATGAACATGCTTCAAGATTCCCTCACGAGTTTTCCGGAGGTCAAAGGCAAAGGATTGGAATTGCAAGAGCTCTTGCGATTGAACCAGAGTTTATCGTATGTGATGAGCCGATCTCAGCCCTGGATGTTTCAATACAAGCGCAGGTGGTAAATCTATTAATTAAGTTACAAAAAGAGTTGCAATTAACTTATCTATTCATTGCTCACGACCTATCCATGGTGAAGCATATCTCCGATCGTGTAGGTGTGATGTATCTGGGGCATATGGTTGAAATTGCGAGAAGCGAGGATCTATATCGTAATCCAGTTCATCCTTATACGAAGTCATTGCTTTCAGCCATCCCAATTCCTNATCCAAAGATTGAAAAAAGTAAAGAAAGGATTCGATTTGACGAGGATCGAACGGCCAATCTTTTTCATGGAAAGAAGGATAGGCGGGATGCTGTTGCTCCTAATTTAATTGAGGTGGAGAAGGATCATTTTGTTGCCATGGATTTTGATGATTAGTGAATAAATATCAGTAACATTTCTGTTGGATTGGTTACTGGATTGATCGGTGCAAACATTTGTCGTACCTCTTCTAATTGTTCCAGTAGTAATATATTTCTAGGGACATCTAAATATGATATGAGAGTTAAAAGTCATGTTTTATGGGTAAAAATCAAGGAAAGAGATACTAAGTTTTACAATAAATAAAATAGTTTAAAATTTGTGATATCATCACAGAAGCTATATTAATAGTATGTTATAGTGGAGTCATCAAAGAGAAAAAACTCTCTATGAACGATAAAATATTTAATAATTATAGAATATTAAAGGAGGAAATAATAATGGCTTCAATAAAAATAACGAAACATAATTTTGATGAGGAAGTACTAAATTCAAAAGAACCGGTATTATTAGATTTCTGGGCGTCCTGGTGTGGACCTTGCCGCATGGTATCTCCAACTTTGGAGGAGATTGCAAAAGAGATGAAAGGAACAGCCAAAGTAGGCAAAATTAATATCGATGAAGAGGCTGAATTAGCTTCTAAATTCCGTATTATGAGTATACCAACATTAATGGTGGTGAAAGATGGCAAAGTATCATCTACTACAGTTGGTGTAAAGCCAAAGAAAGAAATTTTAAAAATGTTGCAAGTATAAAATACTTACTTATTCTTTGAAATTTGATATAATTTGATGATTGTAGGAATAGAATCAAAGGGAATGGTGCAATATGCATTCGTTCCCTTTGTTTTTTTATATAAATAGAAACTTTATATTAAATCTATATTTTTACAGTTATTTGTATTATAATAGAGGAAACTTGCATTTATGAAAGTAAAATTTATTGCCATAGGCAAGTGTGATTA
>JGI24708J26588_10003369_pt1 | contig 11581 bp, 10 predicted proteins | sample BioPla1DNA2_FD_26588 | JGI IMG/M metagenome (IMG submission 26588) | reverse complement strand
AACGCAAAAGATGCACATGGAAACAAAGTTGAGAAAATGAAAAAAGTAGAGAAGAACAAAAATCTATTTCCAGGTTATCTTTTCGTAGAAATGATTATGACTGATGAGGCTTGGTATGTTGTACGTAATACGCCAGGTGTTACTGGGTTTATTGGTTCTTCAGGTGGTGGAGCGAAACCATTTCCAGTATCTCCAGAAGAGATTGAATCAATTCTTAGACGTATTGGTGAAAGTGATCAAGCCATTGAAGTTGACTTTGAGGTTGGTGACGTAGTAAAAATATTATCCGGTCCTTTCCAAGGTCAAGAAGGTAAAATTGATAGTATGGATGATGATACACAAAGTGCGAGAGTATTAGTTGTATTTGCGAGTCGAGAAACTCCGGCCGAAGTATCATATGTAGATTTAGAAAAAATTTAACGAGCAAATGCTCGTTTTTTTTCGTTATCTTGTGTGAATTCTTGCGTATATTACGCCAGACACATATAATTACTGTGGAGGAATAGCTATGATATATGGAGTAGGGGAAGCACCAAGTAAAATAATATTAATGGGAGAGCATGCGGTGGTCTANGGAGCACCAGCGATTGCGATGCCNTTTTTTAGTCTTGGTGTAAAATGTACCGTTCAAGAACAAAAAGGTGAAACGTATATTCAAAGTATNTGTTATGACGGTCCTTTACAAAAATCACCTGATTCAATTCAGGGAATAAGAAAATTAATTGAAGTAACTTTAGATCATTTAAATGTCGAAAACAACAATTTAAAAATAATTATTGAATCTTTAATACCGCCGCAAAGAGGTCTTGGCTCAAGTGCGGCCGTTTCTGTAGCAATCGTAAGAGCCCTTTTTGATGCATTTGACGAAAAATTATCTATCGATACACTGAATCATTTAGTCTCGATTGCAGAATCAATTCATCACTTTAATCCAAGTGGACTTGATGCATCTACTATCTTAAATGAGAAAATGATGGTATATAGAAGAAATAATGGCATTGAGTACTTAGATTCAAAATTAGAAGGATTTTTAGTTGTCGCTGATAGTGGCAAACAAGGTAACACACAGGAAGCTGTACGTGAAGTTAAACAGTTACTTGAATCTAAACCACACTTAATGAAAAAACAAATGGAGAAGTTAACTGACCTTACCTTCCAAGCGCAGTCTGCTTTAGAAGATAATGAGATTCATACTTTAGGTTATTTGATGACTCAAGCTCATAAATCCTTAATGACCATTGGCGTGAGTGATTCACAAATGGATAAGTATGTTGAGGTAGCACTGACAAATGGAGCTTTTGGCGCAAAACTAACCGGTGGTGGAAAAGGTGGGTGTATGATTGCCCTCACTGATTCTATTGTAGATGCACAGAAGATATCTTATGCTTTACTAAATGCTGGAGTNAAAACNACTTGGATTTATAATATGCGTGAGGTGATTAACTATGAGTAAATGGGTAAGAGCCCATACTAACATTGCTCTAATCAAATACTGGGGAAAAAAGGATGAGGAACTTAGGCTTCCAACAAATTCTAGTTTATCTATGACATTAGATAAATTTTATACGGATACTAAAGTATCATATGATGGGAACTTAGATTACGATGAGTTTTATTTAGATGGAAGTAAAGTAGACGACAAGGAAGCATTACGTGTCTTCAAGTTTATGGATTATATAAGAAAAAATTATGGTATCAAAGATTATGCTCGTATTGAATCAAAAAACAATGTACCAACGGCAGCGGGCCTTGCTTCTTCGGCCAGTGCCTTTGCAGCCTTGGCTAAGGCCGCTACTCTCTCTCTTGAACTAAGTGATGAGGAGTTGTCTAAACTGGCAAGAATGGGCTCTGGTAGTGCTTCACGTTCGATCTATGGTGGCTTTGTGAAATGGGAAATGGGTAATGATCATGATACGAGTTTCGCAAAACCTATTGAAATGAAACCATGGAAAGATGTGGTGATGATAGCTTGTATCATCAATGATAAGAAAAAACCTTTTTCAAGTTCTGAAGCGATGTATGAAACATCTCAACACTCTCCATACTTTGATGCATGGGTAAACCAATCTCATCTTGATATAGAATCCATGGAAAAACATTTAAAACAACATGATATCCAAAAAGTTGGACTTTTAGCACAAGAAAATGCTTTACGTATGCATGCATCTTTACTTGCTATTAATAAATGGTATTTTGAACCAGAAACGATAGAAATTATGAATATTGTGCGTGAACTACAAAAAGAAATTCCCATCTATTTTACAATGGATGCAGGGCCTAATGTCAAATTAATTACGATAAGAAAATATGAAAAAGAAGTTTTGAGCGCATTAGAAAAATATAATACAATTAGCTCAGGAGTTGGTGAAGGGATCAAAGTATTATGATAACTGTTAAATATCCTGGGAAATTATACTTAATGGGTGAATACTCCATTTTAAACCCTGGACACCATGCATTAGTACTTTCAGTTAATCGTTACTTGACGGTCACAATTACAGAAAACGATAAATTATATATTGAAAGTGATCATGGCATTATCGATGATGAATTTAACGGAAAAATGCCACATGTTGAAAAAGCTATAACGTCGGCTTTTGAATATTTAAATTTAAAAGGTATTAAAATTAACGATAAATTTAATATGATAATTGAAAGTGAATTGGATGAAGGTATCAATAAAAAATATGGGTTTGGTTCAAGTGGCGTTGTTATCGTGGCTGTGATAGATGCGGTTTTAAAATTTCATAACGTAGAAATAGATTCTTTAACTTTATACAAACTAGCCGTTTATACGCAGGTTGTGCTAGATGAACTAAGTTCTGGCGGAGAATTGGCTTCAAGTATTTATGGAGGATTAATATTATATAGACGCCCTATTTTCTCGCCTAAATCGATAGGAGATGTTGAAAAAGAGTGGCCAGGACTTTGCATAAAACGAATATCTTATTCTTTTCAAGTAGCTGTTGGATATACGAATCAAGGTTTTAACTCTCGTAATTTTTTGGAAAAAGTTCAACATAAAAAGAAGCTTGATATAAATACTTATCAAAGACTTATGAAACGTGCAGATGCCATAGTTTTAGATTTTTCAAATAATTTATGGGATAAAAATAAAATTAGTGAGTACAGAAATTGGATGCTTGAGTTTTCCTCATGGGCAGATATTGAGATAGAAACAACGCAACTAACACACTTAATTGAATCAGCCTTATCTTTAGGTTATCAGGCTAAAGTATCAGGTGCAGGCGGAGGAGATTGTGGTATTGTAATTGATGACAATATAGATTTTGATCGACTAGCACTGAAATGGAACGAAAAAGATATTGAACTGTTAAAAGGAGTTGTGTGATGAGATCCAAACGTAAAGATGAACATGTAATACATGCATTAAATCAAGAAATAAACACCAATGACTTTGATAAAGTTACATTATTTCATCAAAGTTTACCTAGTATTGATTTACAAGAAGTATCACTAGAAAAGGCATACTTTGGACATACATTTAAATATCCTATATATATTAATGCGATGACAGGTGGGAGTGATAAGACGCTGGAGATTAATCGTAAACTCGCACTAATCGCAAAACAATATGATCTTGCGATGTCTGTCGGTTCTCAACATGTCGCACTTGATGATGCTCAATATGAAGCTTCCTTTAAAATAGTTAGAGAAGTAAATCCGAATGGTTTTATAATTGGTAATGTAAATCCAAATGCGTCCCTTGCGGAAGCAAAGCGTGCTATCGAAATGATTGAAGCGAATGCATTAGGGATTCATATCAATCCTGCACAGGAATTAACGATGGATGAGGGTGATCGTCATTTTAAACACTGGCTTTCAAATATACAGGAGATAGTTGAAGGCGTAGATGTACCTGTGATTGTAAAGGAAGTTGGTAATGGTTTAAGCTCTGAAACAGTTAAGAAACTTTTGGATATTGGTGTAAAACATGTTGATGTGAGTGGACGTGGTGGAACAAACTTTATTGAAATAGAAAATCAGCGTTCCGAGGGAAAAAGATATTATTATCTAAATAATTGGGGCTTAAGTACCGTGGATGCTCTTTTAGATAATGAAGAGTATATGAATCAAATTGAGATTGTTGCATCTGGTGGCATACGAAATCCTTTGGATGTAATCAAGGCACTATCCCTAGGCGCCCAAGCGGTGGGTATGTCGCGTTATTTCTTAGAACTTGTATCAGAAAGTAGAGAAAGCGAATTAAATTTATTTTTAGAAGATTTAAAAAAAATAATGGTTTTAGTGGATTGTCAAAGGGTTGATGAGCTCTTTAAAATAAGAAAAAGGCTAGATTAATCTAGCCTTTTATATACCCTAATTTTTGGAGTATTTTACGATGAGCGGTTACGATGGTGATATCTTTCAAGTTCTCAATTGGCATTAAAAAGTAATTTTCATCTTTTAAAATAGTCTCTGATTTGTGTACGTGAATAACCCAGTGTAAATGTGTGAATTTATGAGTTAATTTCATAATAGGTTTTTTCTTTTGATGATTATCGGTTTGAGGAAGTCTATATAACCCCTTCATAAGACCATCTGAATCATCTTTAGACATAAGAATATGTTTATGTTCAGTGTATATCCATGCTGTCTTTGGATAAATTGGAACTTTCTTAGGTTTTGGGAAGTAGGGTATGGTTCCGATATTTTCACCACGATAACAAGCACACATCTCTTTAAAGGGACTGCCTTCACAGGTGGTGTTAGAAGGCGTATAGACTAAAGCTCCGAGTTCCATAAGTGCTTGCACAAAATCACTAGGACTAGCTTTACTTTTAAGAAGCTCTTCCTTTAAGAAATTTTCAAATGTTTTATGGGCTTTTCTAGTATTTGCGTTCTCTGTGTAGTTTAAATAACGAGCCATGACTCTTTTTACATTACCATCTATCGCTATTTCCGGTAAATCAAAGGCGATGGCCGCAATGGCACTAGAAGTGTAATCACCTATACCGGGTATTTCCATTAGTTTTTGTTTATCTGCTGGAAGCTCACCATTATAATGCTCCATAACATAGTTTGCACCTTTATGGAGATTTCTAGCTCGATTATAATAGCCTAATCCTTCCCACATTTTTAATACTACGTCAATCTCTGCATTGGCGAGATCTTTAATGGTAGGAAAAACTTTAATCCAACGTTGATAGTACGGAATCATCGTTTGAATTTGTGTTTGTTGGGCCATTACTTCACTAACCCAAATGTGATAAGGCTTTTTTGTTTGTCTAAACGGTAAGTCACGTTTATTTTCGTGATACCAATCTAATAGTCTTCTTGTAAATTCCATAGAGATATTATAGCAAAAAAAAATAGAAAAGGGCAATTAAGCCCTTTTCAGAAGAGAGATAGTGCTTATCATCATCTATACTTCGAAGAGGTAGACGGCGTGTGGTCCGTCAGAAAGGAGCGAAGTAAATAGCTTGATAATGAATGAGCATAAACAACATTACGTTGTTATTTATATGATAGCGTATACATTTAGAAAAATCAAGGCATAAGTTTTTTTACAATGGCTTTAGCAGTTTCAGTGTTAATAGTTTTAGAGTTAAGTAATTCCCTAGTGGCTTGTTCTAGAATTTCTTCTGGACAGTTAATACTTAAGAGAATGTTTTTAGCGTGTAGTGACATATGTCCTTTTTGAATACCATCTGTGTTTAAGGCATAAAGAGCAGCGAAATTTTGAATTAGTCCAATGCTTGCGATCATCTCCATCAAGTTATGTTTATTTTCATAATGTGATATTTTTTTAAATAGCTTAGCTTTAGGGTGAATAGAGATTGCACCACCCACTGTGCCGATTGTTAGGGGTATGGTTATTTCTCCATGTAAAAAATCGTCTTCAAGCTTCCAATGCGTGAAGGGACGATTAGAATGATAAGTGTAGATACCGGCATTAACGGCTCTAGTGTCATTGCCACTGGCTAAAACAACTGCATCTATTCCGTTCATAATGCCTTTATTATGGGTGGCACAACGATATGGATCTATATGAGCAAGTTCTGAAGACAGTGCAATTTTTTTAGCGGTATTCATTCCTCCTTTTAGAGAATTAGGATTAATTTTTACGTTGGCACTAACTAGGCTCTCTGGGTTGTGATTGCTCAAAATGGCCATTAGTACGGACTCCCCAGTTGACTGGGTTAAATGACTCGCCAAAGCTTCTAACACAGTGTTCATCATATTCGCTCCCATGGCTTCTTGTGTATCCATAAGGACATCAACAATCAAAAATTTGTTTAGATCTCTAATCTTAATGTCTTTCACACCTCCCCCCCGCTTCACTATAGAGGGGTGTGCTTCCTTTGAAAGTTCGATGAGTAAGGAGTGATTCATTTCTATATATTCAATGAGCTTTTGTTTATTATTGGGATTTGCGAAAATGATCTCACCTCTTAATAGACTGGATTTCACATAAGCAGATACACCGCCGTTTTGATTTATTATCTTACTGCCATGGTTGGCGGCCGCAATGACTGAAGATTCTTCGGTAGCCATAGGTATGGTATATTTTTTTTGATTGATCATTACTTCCGGAACCACTCCTAAAGGAATCTCAAACACTGATATGGCATTTTCAATTAGATGATCATAAATATTTGAACTCAAAGCAATATCTAATGATTCATCATATTTATCATCTTGTTTTAAAATTTCTATTCTTTTGTGGATGTCTTTTTTATAAAATCCTTTATATTTCATGTTATCACCTGACTTAATTGTATAAGAAAGACCATATAAAACCAAGAATTATTAATAAAAGGGTTATAATTTTCATGAAAATAGGGATCAAAGTAAATCTATTATGCTAGTGTTAAATATTTTATATGTAAAAGAACACTCAATCATAAAATTGTGCGAAGGTTCATGATTATTATTGAAAACAGAGTGTATTGTAAGGTTTTTAAGATTAAAAGACATAAGGCTCTTCTTTTCTGAGTAAGTGACTATATTGAAGGCTTTTTATGTGTTAAAATTATAATGAGTTTAGGAGGTTATGTATGAAAACGACTAAAATATCTATTATTGGTTCAGGTTCTGTAGGCTCAGCAACAGCTTTCGCTCTCATGAACCATAGTATTGCGACTGAAATTGTGTTAGTTGATATTAATAAGGATTTAGCAGAAGGTGAAGCGATGGATTTAAGTCATGGTGAGGTATTTGTATCGCCAGTAGATGTTTATGCTGGGGATTATCCTGATACTGCAGGTAGTGATATTGTAATCATTACGGCTGGGTTGGCGCAAAAACCTGATGAGACTAGACTTGATTTAGTTAATAAGAACGTTAAAATTTATAAAGAAATGATACCAGAGATTGTTAAATATAATCCGGATTCTATATTGTTGGTTGTATCTAATCCCGTAGATATATTATCTTATGTGACATATAAATTATCTGGTTTCCCAGCGAACCGTGTTTTTGGTTCCGGTACAGTGTTGGATACGGCACGTTTCCAATCTATATTATCGAATAAATTTAATGTTGATCCTCGTGATATTCATGCGAACATTATTGGAGAACATGGGGATTCTGAAATTGCGACTTGGTCATTAACGACAATTGGGGGATTAACCATTCATCAATACTGTGAATTGATGGGAATTGAATTTGATGAGGCGATGCGTGAAGAAATCACAGATAGCGTCAAAAATGCGGCCTATGAAATTATTAATCGTAAAGGTTATACAAACTACGCTGTAGCGCTATCGATTACGAGAATTGTAAAAGCGATTTTGCGTGATGAGAAATCTATTCTTACCGTATCCAGTTTACAAAAAGGTGATTATGGTATTGAAGATGTATATTTATCAGTACCTACAATTGTTTCTAAAGAAGGAATTGTGGATGTAGTAGAAATTCCATATAGTTCAAAAGAGGTTGACGCGTTGAAAGAATCAGCGTCACTTCTGAAAGAAATCATTGATAGTTCTGATTTATAAAAAAAGGAGGATCGTAAATGATCTTCCTTTTTAAAAGACAATGGGAATGAATTGGTGTATAATTATATAGCTAAAAAAGAGAGATGATGTAAAGTGAATAAAATTATTAATTTGGCAGTTATTGCGCACGTTGATGCAGGTAAAAGTACTCTTGTAGATGCGATGCTTAAAGAAGCGAAAGCTTTTGATCCAAGAAATTTGGATATTGAAAAAGTAATGGATAGTGACGATTTAGAGAAAGAGCGTGGGATTACCATTTATTCTAAAAACTGCAGTATTCAATATGAAGACTATAAATTGAATATTGTGGATACACCAGGACACGCGGATTTTTCAAGTGAAGTAGAAAGAATTATTCAAACGGTTGACACGGTTATACTACTTGTCGACAGCAGTGAAGGCCCAATGCCTCAAACTCGTTTTGTGTTGAAAAAGGCATTAGAACAAAATCTTAACCCTATTTTGTTGATTAATAAGATAGATAAAAAAGATAGACGTATCAATGAAGTGATTGAAGAAGTTTTTCAGTTATTTGTGGATTTAGACGCAACTGATACCCAGTTAGATTTCCCCATTCTTTATGGAATGGCACGTGATGGTATTGTGCGCTATGAATTAGAAGATACCAATGAGGATATTAAACCTTTGTTTGAAACTATTGTAAAACATGTTGATCCATATCCTAATAAAGATGATTTGCCGCTTCAAATGCAGGTATCATCACTTGCCTATGATTCTTATGTAGGAAGACTTGGTATTGGTCGTGTATTTCAAGGGTCTCTTAAAAAAGGGGAAACAATTGCAGTTGTTGAACCTAGTGGAAAGGTCTTCCGTAAACAAGTGCGTAACATCTATTCCTATGATGGCTTAAAAAGAATTGAAAATGAGATAGCTCACAGTGGGGATATTGTATTGGTTTCTGGTATTGATGATATTTCTATTGGTGACACATTGAACAATTTGGATCATATTGATCCATTACCAGCTATTGAAATTGAAGCACCAACATTATCGATGAATTTCATGGTCAATACTTCTCCATTTGCGGGAAAAGACGGTAAATATATTACTTCTAGAAATTTACGTGATCGCTTGATGCGTGAGTTAGAGGTTAATGTGGGATTACGAGTTGAAGAAACGGATTCACCAGATATTTTTAAAGTATCTGGTCGTGGTGAATTGCATCTATCAATTTTAATTGAAAATATGCGTCGAGAAGGTTATGAACTAGCAATCAGTAAACCTAGAGTTATCACAAAAGAAATTGATGGTATTAAATGTGAACCGATTGAAGATGTCATGGTTGAAGTTATGGAGAAGCATAACGGTACTGTAATTAGTCAACTTAATTTAAGACAAGGTGAAATGGTTGATATGCATGAAGAGGGCTCCATGATAAAACAATATTGGCGTGTTCCGACCCGTGGTTTAATTGGATTTAGAAGTGATTTCATCAATATGACGCAAGGCGAAGGAACCCTTGTGAGAAAATTTTATGGCTATGAACCTATGAAAGGTGAAGTGCCACAGCGTCAAAATGGATCAATGGTTTCAGTTGAAACAGGGGTGGCGATGACTTATTCAATTTTCCACCTTCAAGAACGCGGGAAATTCTTCATTGCGCCGCAAACGGAAGTCTATGAGGGAATGATAGTTGGGATTAGTGCTCGTCAATATGATATGGAAGTGAATCCGACTAAGAATAAGAAGGGTACTGCCATTAGATCAGCTGGGAAAGATGAAGCGATGCGCCTAGTTCCTGCGATTCCGCTTACTTTAGAGTATGCGTTAGAATTTATTCGTGATGATGAGTTAGTTGAGGTTACGCCAAACCACATTCGTTTGCGTAAATATTATTTAAAGAGTCATGAAAGAAAAAGAAGTAATAATAAAAGGAGTGTATAGTTTTGAAGGGTCCAATTGAATTTAATGTGGATGATAAATCATCTAATACAAAAGCTAGAACCGGAACATTAAAAACTAAACATGGTACTGTAAAAACCCCAATGTTTATGCCGGTTGGGACATTGGCTACAGTTAAATTTTTAAGTCCTGAGGATTTAAAAGCTATAAAATCACAAGTCATCTTAAGTAATACGTATCACTTGTGGCTTAGACCGGGTGAGAAGGTTGTTAAGGAAGCTGGTGGGCTTCATGGTTTTATGAATTATGATGGTCCAATTTTAACGGACAGTGGTGGTTTTCAAGTTTTTTCATTATCTAAAATTAGGACAATTAAAGAAGAAGGTGTCTATTTTAGAAACCACTTGAATGGCGATAAATTGTTTTTAAGTCCGGAAAAGGCGATTGAAATCCAAAATGATTTAGGTGCCGATATAATTATGAGTTTTGATGAGTGTCCTTCTTATCCAGCTGATTATGAGTATATGAAGGATAGTATTGAACGTACGACACGGTGGGCCAAAAGAGGTTTAGAGGCGCACCAACGCCCTGATGATCAGGCATTATTTGGAATTGTACAAGGTGGTGCTTATGAAGATCTTAGAAAACAACATGCTGAAGCTTTGGTTAAAATGGATTTTCCAGGCTACTCCATTGGTGGAACCAGTGTGGGTGAGCCTAAAGATGTGATGCTTAAAATGATTGATTATACGATTAAATATTTGCCAGATGATAAACCTCGATACTTGATGGGAGTAGGCGATGTGAATTCTATCTTTGAAGCAGTTGAACGTGGTGTTGACATGTTCGACTGTGTGCTTCCAACACGTAATGCACGTCATGGTGCAATGATGACTTCACAGGGTCGTGTTAATATTAAGAATAAGCAGTATGAATATGACTTTGGACCTTTAGATCCAGAATGTGATTGTGAAGCATGTATAAACTATTCTCGTGCATATTTACGTCACCTTTATAGAACCAATGAAGGATTGGGAATGCGTTTATTATCTATTCATAATTTGCGTTTCTTACTTAAGATGATGGAAGATATTCGAGAAGCAATTGAAGAAGATCGTTTCCTAGAGTTGAAAGCAGAAGTCTATGAAAAGTTTGGAATCAAACATGAAACGGATAAGGGATTTTAATATGAAGGTATCTGATTTTGATTTTGCTTTACCGGAACATTTAATTGCGCAAACACCTTTAAAAGACCGAACTGCATCCAAACTTTTAGTAGTGGATGGATATGAATTAGAAGATAAACATTTTTCAGATATTATAGATTATCTTGAAAAAGATGATGTGCTTGTATTAAATGACACGCGCGTTATGGCGGCTCGTCTTTTTGGAGTAAAAGCTAAAACGGGCGCTCATGTTGAGGTGTTAATTTTAAATATGCACGAAGATGAAGCTGAGTGTTTGGTTGGAAATGCTCGTGTTGTGAAAGTTGGCACGGAAATTGTTTTTGGCGATGGGCGATTAAAGGCTGTTTGTACTAAAATGGGTGAAGAGGGAATCCGCTATTTTGAATTTATATATGAGGGTATTTTCTTAGAAATTTTAGATGAACTGGGTGAGATGCCTTTACCACCTTATATAAAAGAGAAGTTAGAAGATAAAGAACGTTATCAAACTGTTTATTCAAAAGAGCTAGGGAGTGCGGCGGCACCTACAGCGGGACTTCACTTTACGCAAGAATTGTTAAAAAAAAT
>JGI24708J26588_10003366_pt1 | contig 11588 bp, 9 predicted proteins | sample BioPla1DNA2_FD_26588 | JGI IMG/M metagenome (IMG submission 26588) | reverse complement strand
TATAGAACTTCCTAATACAGAAAGCAAAACGGCATAGCCGATATCTAAACCGACTATGCCAATTTTTTTAGAGTTATAAATCCCTATGGTAAAGCACCATTAACCCATCTTTTTTAGGAATTGTATTCTTCTGGTGCTAAATTAAAATCAATTTCTCTTTGCTTTATATCTACTCTTGCTACTTGGATTTTTATATTATCACCAATCCTAAAGATTCTTTTTTTTCGTTCTCCTACAAGGCTGTGTTTATCAGCATTGTAAATATAATAATCGTCTACTATGGAGCTTAGGTGAACCATTCCTTCTATAGTGTTTTCCAATTCTACAAAGATTCCAAAGGAGGTTACACCTGAAATAATGCCCCCATATATTTCTCCAATATGTTCAGCCATATATTCTGCCTTTTTCAAATCCTCTGTTTCACGCTCTGCTTCATCGGCCAAATTCTCTCTACGCGAAGATTCTTCAGATATATAACCTACAATAGATTGAAACTTTTTATGATTTTTCTCATCCATATTTCCCTGGAGATATCCTTTTATAATTCTGTGAATTGCCAAGTCTGGGTACCTTCTAATGGGTGAGGTAAAATGGCAATAGTATTTTGCTGATAATCCAAAATGTCCTAGATTTTCTGGGGCATATCTTGCTTTTTTCAGAGAACGCAACATCAGTGTACTAATAAGAGTTTCTTCTTTTTCACCTTCCACTTCTTTTAGTAAGTCCTGTAACATTTTAGGATGTATTTCATTAGTCATTCCCTTTAATTGATAGCCCAAGTTATAAATGAATTTGTTGAATTCTTCTAGTTTCTCTATATTAGGTTCTTCATGGACCCTATATACGAAAGGGGCATTTAACCAATAAAAATTTTCTGCTATTGTTTCGTTACATATAAGCATGAATTCTTCTATAATCCGGTTAGCAATTCTACGCTCATATTTTATTACATCAACAGTTTTACCTTCTTTATTTAGTATTATCTTTGCCTCATCTAGGTCAAAATCTATGGATCCTCGTAGTTCTCTTCTATTTCTTAATATCTTACACAATTCACCCATGTTTTTAAAGATTTCTAATAGATGTTTATATTTTTGAGAAAGCTCTGGATCATCATTTTCTAATATATCGGAGACATCTTCATATACCATTCTTTCATTAATATTGATAACACTTTCAAAGATTTGATGATCTATTACCTGACCTTGTTTGTCTATTTCCATAAATACTGACATGGCTAAACGGTCAACTCTAGGGTTTAAGCTACAAATCCCATTGGATAACTCTTTTGGTAACATAGGTATTACCCTATCTACTAGATATACACTGGTACCCCTTTTAAGAGCCTCTTTGTTTAGTTCTGTTCCTTCCCTTACATAATGTGCCACATCAGCAATATGTACACCTAGTTTATAGTTTCCATTTGATAGCTTTTCTAATGATATAGCATCATCTAGGTCTTTTGCATCTGCCCCATCTATTGTTATCATAGTTACATTTCTCAAATCTTTTCTTTCAACAATTTCTTCCTCCATAACTGTTTGTGGAATTTCTTCAATTTCTTTTTTTACCTTTTTAGGGAAATTAGGATTTAACTTAAACTTTCTCATGACTCCTAAAATATCTGTCTCAGGATCATCTTCATGCCCTAATATTTCAATGATTTTTCCCTCTGGATTTCTGCGTCTTTCTGGCCACTCAATGATTTCACATACTACTTTATCCCCGGTTTTGGCAGAATTTTTATCAGCCTTCGGAATAAAAATATCTACATTAATTTTTTTATCATCAGGTACAACAAATCCAAAGTTTTTGCTATCCTCATACACGCCTACTACTTCAGTATTTGCCCTTTCTAAAATACGAATTATTTCCCCTTCTGCCCTTCTTGTGTTAGTAATTTCTTGGTTTATCCTAGCTACTACCCTGTCCTGATTCATGGCACCATTTATAAAACTGGCTGGAATAAATACATCTTCTACTCCCATTGTCTCTGAAATAATAAATCCGAAACCTTTGGCATGACCTTGTAATTTGCCTACAATTAATCCCATTCTTTCCGGAACTCCATATCTCTTTTTTCTAGTTCTAATTACTAATCCCTCTGTCACCATTTCTTCTAATAATTTTGTGAACAAGGGTATTTGTTCTCTATTTATATCTAATGCTTCTGCCAATTCCCCTTCTAACATAGGATTGTAGGCAGAAGTTCTCATGAATTCAAGAATTTTATCCTTGATTGTCAAGATTATACCTCCTAACTATTCTAGTTTAGTTTTTGGGTTTATTTTATTCTAATATTTCAGTATGATTATACTATCTCTTTATATAAGTATTATTCACTATTTATTTATTAAATATGAAATTTTATTTTACAAAAATTAAATAGTTATAAATCAAGGTACTAACAATTTTGTTTATAATATATATTAATGGTATACCCAAATAGAATTTCTTTTTATTTAATTTATGATGATAGAAAACCATACCCAATAAAATTCCTATGGCGCCACCTAAAAANCCCATTATAATGAAGGTTGTTTCTCTAATACGCCATTTATCAGTTTTAGATCTCATTTTATCTATACCCATTAATAAAAATGTTACTAAATTAAGAATTAATAAATAAGAAATATAAACTTTTAACATTATAGGATACCCACTATAAACATCTACCATAAAATTCATTGCAATATTCCTCTTTTCTTTCGCCGTATTATGGATAAGATATACCCTAAAAATAAAACCCCTAATCTCAATGATTAAGGGTTTTTTATTTTATTCAAAGAATTTTAACAACAATCCGCCCATTTGTACAAATAATGGTGCAAAAACAACTGATACAATAGTCATTAATTTTATTAAAATATTTATAGATGGTCCTGATGTATCTTTGAAAGGATCCCCTACAGTATCCCCAACAACTGCAGCTGTATGAGCTTCACTTCCTTTACCACCATGGTGGCCATCTTCAATATATTTTTTTGCATTATCCCAAGCACCACCGGCATTGGACATCATTATAGCCATTAAAACTCCGGATACTAATGAACCACCTAGTAGTCCACCAACAGCTTCGGTACCTAATAACACTCCTATAAGGATTGGAACTATTACTGCCAACAGTCCTGGTAAAACCATTTCTTTTAACGCAGCAGCTGTACTGATGTCAACACAAGTAGCATACTCAGGTTTTGCTTTACCTTCCATTATTCCTGGGATTTCCCTAAATTGTCTTCTAACCTCTTCAATCATTTCAAAAGCAGCCTTTCCGACAGCATCCATAGTTAATGCTGAGAATAAGAAAGGTAGCATACCACCAATCAACATTCCTACTATAACACTTGGATTAGTTAAGCTAATAATATCTAATTCAACAGCAGAGGTATAAGTGGCAAATAATGCTAATGCTGTTAAAGCAGCAGAACCAATAGCAAAACCTTTACCTATAGCGGCAGTAGTATTACCTACAGCATCTAATTTGTCTGTGATTTCCCTTACTTCACTTGGAAGACCACACATTTCTGCAATACCTCCAGCATTATCAGCAATTGGCCCATAAGCGTCTACAGCAATAGTCATACCAGCTGTTGCTAACATTCCCACAGCAGATAGTGCAATACCATATAATCCTGCAACTCCATAAGCAATTAGTATTCCTACGGATATTAGTAAAATAGGCCATGCTGTTGAAGCCATCCCTATAGCTAGTCCACTAATAATAGTAGTAGCTGGTCCTGTTTCTGATTGTTGAGCAATCTTCTTAACTGCCTTATATTCCTCGGAAGTATACATTTCTGTAACTTGTCCAATTAACATACCTACAATTAGTCCAGCTGTCACAGCTAAGAAACCTCTTATATCACCTAATACGTTTTTGCTTAAGAAATAAGCAGCTACTATTGTTATAGCACCACTCACATAAGTACCCACTTTTAATGCACTACTAGGATCTGTATTTTCATCTCCCTTTACAAAGAAAGTACCAACAATAGAAGCAATTATTCCTATTCCTGATAGTAATAATGGAAATAATGCACCATTTATACCATAGGATTGTCCGTTAATATTTGTTGCAATTAAACCAAGGGAAATAGCTGAAATAATAGATCCTACATAAGATTCAAATAAGTCAGCACCCATTCCCGCAACGTCACCTACGTTATCTCCTACGTTATCAGCGATAACAGCAGGGTTTCTTGGGTCATCTTCTGGAATTCCTGCTTCTACTTTACCTACTAGGTCAGCACCAACGTCAGCAGCTTTTGTATAAATACCTCCACCTACACGAGCAAATAATGCTATAGAAGAAGCACCTAATGCAAATCCTGTTATAATTTCAGAAACTTCTAATGGATCCTTCATTCCAGATAAAATAACAAATAGTCCACCTACTCCTAAAATACCTAATCCTACTACTGACATTCCCATTACAGCTCCACCCGAAAAGGCAACACTTAATGCCTTGTTCATACCACCTTCTCTGGCACCATTAGCTGTTCTTACATTGGCTTTGGTTGCTACCTGCATTCCAAAAAATCCAGTTAAAGCTGAGAATACAGCTCCCACTATAAAGGATAGAGCTGTTAATACATCAATACCAATAGCTAGTATAATAGTTAATGCAATAACAAATATAACAAGATATTTGTATTCTCTTGTTAGGAAAGCCATAGAACCTTCATGAATGTAAGATGATATTTCCTTCATTCTTTCAGTACCAACTTCTACTTTATTAATCTTATTAGCAAGAAAATAAGCAAAAACTAATGCTACTAGCCCAATAATTGGTGCTAGAATAAATAAATTCATTTTACGTTTTCCTCCTTCTGTTCGGTTTTACTAAAAACAAACAATTACTATTGTATTGCCACTAATAAAATAGCAACTATAATAAATAAAATTGCACCAACAGCAGTTATCTTACTTAGTATTCCATCATACCCTCTGCCTTGTTTTCTCCATAATTGATCTCCTGCCCCTGAAATACTTCCAGAAAGACCTGCACTATTATTAGTTTGTAATAATATACTGCCTATAAGTATTATACTGGTAATTAATTGAAGAATCATCAATACAGTCCTCATTTTCTTTCCCTCCTTCTATAGTTGTAATTAACATGAATATTGTAACATAGCAGGTATGCAAAATCAACCAAATTCTTTATTTGTAATAGCCCTCATTATTAGAGATTTGATAGGGTATAAGGATAAATATTTAATATGACTATCTATCATAAAACAAATGGAATAAGAGTAATATATTACCCTTATTCCATTATTGGCATTTATTGCATTTTCATACTATTTATATTGTTTTTTACTTTCTTAAATTGTAAAATACTGCTTCACCTGAATATACTGCTAAGTCTCCTAAGATGTCTTCAATTCTTAAAAGTTGATTGTATTTTGCAACACGATCTGTTCTTGCAGGAGCACCAGTTTTGATTTGGCCCGCATTTACAGCTACAGCAACATCTGCTATAGTGGCATCTTCTGTTTCTCCGGAACGGTGAGAAATTACTGCTGTATATCCAGCTTTTTTCGCCATTTCAATAGCATCCAAAGTCTCAGTTATAGTACCTATTTGATTTAATTTAATTAAAATTGAGTTAGATGTTCTAGTTGCGATACCTTTTTTAAGTCTTTCTGTATTTGTTACAAATAAATCATCACCTACGATTTGGATTTTTTCACCTAATCTGTCTGTCATTAGCTTCCATCCATCCCAGTCATCTTCAGCTAACCCATCTTCTATAGAGATAATTGGATATTTGTTTATTAATTCCTCATAGAAATCTACCATTTCTTCGGCAGTTTTTGTTACACCTTCACCTTCAAGATTATATATTTTTGTCTTTTCATCATAAATTTCTGTAGCAGCTACATCTAATGCTAATTTGATATCATCTCCCGGTTTATAACCAGCAGCCTTAACAGCTTCTATAATAACTTGTAGTGCTTCTTCGTTTGATGCAAGGTTTGGTGCAAATCCACCTTCGTCACCTACACCTGTAGCTAATCCTTTTTTCTGTAAAACAGCTTTTAGATTATGGTATATTTCTACACACATTCTCATACCATCACTATAGGTTTTAGCACCTACTGGCATAATCATAAATTCTTGGATATCTACATTATTATCAGCATGAGCTCCACCGTTTAATATATTCATCATTGGCACTGGGATTTCTTTTGCATTTACTCCACCTAAGTACTGGAATAAAGGTAGTCCTAGTTCCTCTGCTGCTGCCTTTGCTACAGCCATAGAAACTCCTAATATAGCATTAGCACCTAGTTTACCTTTATTATGAGTTCCATCTAATTCTATCATTGTTTCATCAATACCTATTTGGTCAACAGCATCCATGCCAATAATTTCTGGTGCAATAATATCATTTACATTTTCTACCGCTTTTAATACACCCTTACCTAAGAATCTGCTTTTATCACCATCTCTTAATTCTACCGCTTCAAAAGCACCTGTTGAAGCTCCTGATGGTACAATAGCACTAGCCATAACACCACTTTCTAAATATACTTCCACTTCAACTGTTGGATTACCTCTAGAGTCTAAAACTTCTCTTGCATAAACATCACTAATAATTGTCATGTTTTTCTCTCCTTTAATTAAAATTTATTTTGTAATCAGACTATTGCCAGTCATTTCATCTGGTTTTTCTAATGCCATTAATTCTAATAAAGTTGGTGCTATATCACATAGTTTGCCACCATCTCTTAGTTTTACATCGCCCTCACCTATAAGTATTAAGGGAACAGGATTTGTAGTATGGGCAGTAACTGGTCCTCCAGTAACTTCATCAATTAATTCTTCTGAATTTCCATGGTCAGAGGTTACAATGGCCTTTCCACCCTTTTCAATAATTTTTTCTATTATACGTCCTAAACAAGTATCTACCTTTTCTAATGCATTAACAACAGCTTCCATTATACCTGTATGTCCTACCATATCTGGATTTGCGTAGTTTAGAACAATTAAATCATATTTTTCTTCATCCAATGCCTTTAAAAGTTCTTCCGTCACTTCCCCTGCACTCATTTCTGGTTGTAAATCATATGTGGCAACCTGTGGGGAAGAAATTAATTTTCTGTCTTCTCCTAGATTTGGTGTTTCTACACCTCCATTGAAGAAGTAGGTAACATGGGCATATTTTTCCGTTTCGGCAATTCTAAATTGTGTTAACCCTTGTTTACTTACATATTCACCTAAGGTATTGACAAAAGTTTGAGGTTTATATGCTATATGGACATTTTCTATACTTTTATCATATAAAGTCATGGTTACATAGTAAAGAGGAAAGTATCCTTTAGCTCTTTCAAAGCCATCAAAATCTTTATTCATAAAAGCTCTAGTTAGCTGCCTAGCCCTATCAGGACGGAAATTGAAAAAGATAATACTGTCATCTGACCCAATAGTAACACTATTTCCCTTTTCATTAGTTATGACTGTGGGTTTGATAAATTCATCATTTTCTCCTAGTGAATATCCTGTTTCCACTGCCATTACAGGGTCCCCTGATATTCTACCCTCACCCAATACTATAGAATCATATGAAAGTTTTGTTCTTTCCCATCTTTGATCCCTATCCATAGCATAGTATCTACCAGCAATTGTAGCAATTTTTCCTATACCTATTTCCTTGATCTTTGCTACTAAGTCACTTATATAACCCTTAGCACTCTGTGGTGGTGTATCTCTACCGTCTAAGAAGCAATGGATATACACTTCTTCTAATTCTTGCTTTTTTGCCAATTCCAACAGGGCATATAGATGCTCTATATGACTATGAACTCCTCCATCGGATACTAGNCCCATTAAATGTAGCTTTTTGTTATTGTTCTTCNCATGAGTCATAGCATTTATTAAGTCTTGGTTTTGATAAAAATCTCCATCTGCTATTTCTTTAGAAATTCTGGTTAATTCTTGATAAACAATTCTACCTGCACCAATATTTAGATGTCCTACCTCAGAGTTTCCCATTTGTCCTTCTGGTAGGCCTACTGCCATGCCACTGGCTTTGATTTGTGTATAGGGAAAATCATTTTTAAGTTTATGAAAAACAGGTAGATTAGCTGCAGCTATTGCATTTCCTAATTTATTTTCTCTAATACCAAATCCGTCTAAAATAATCAGTGCTACGGGTTTTTTCATAATAATCTTCCTCTCCTAACCAATTCCAAAGGTGATTAAAAGTTTACGATACCTAGGAATTCTTCTGCCTTTAAGCTAGCTCCCCCTACAAGGGCACCATCAATATCTGTTTGGTTCATAATTTCTGTTGCATTAGCTGCTTTTACGCTGCCACCATATTGGATTGGTACAATTTCTGATATCTCTTCACCATATTTCTCTTTTATTACATTTCTAATATATGCAATTACTGAGTTAGCTTCTTCTGGCGTAGCAGTTTTACCTGTTCCAATAGCCCATATTGGTTCATAGGCTATAACCACATCTTTCATTGCTATAGGTTCTACATTTTCAAGACCCTTTAATATCTGTTCCTTTACTACATCGTAGGTTTTATCAGTTTCTCTTTCTTCAAGTGTTTCACCTACACATAATATAGGGAACAAACCTTCCTTTAACGCCTTTAGAACCTTTTTATTTACTGTTTCATCTGTTTCATTAAAGTATTGTCTTCTTTCAGAGTGTCCAATGATTACATATTCAACACCTTGTTCTTTTAACATATCAGCAGATATTTCTCCTGTATATGCTCCATTGTCTTCCCAATGGATATTTTGTGCACCTAATTTTATATTTGATCCTTCTAAAGCCTTTTTCATTTGTCCTAAGATTGTAAAAGGACAACAAACAACTACCTTAACTTCTGTTTCTCCCATNCCNGCCTTTATTCCTTCTACTAATTTTAAGGCTTCATCAGTAGTATTGTTCATTTTCCAGTTTCCAGCTATAATTGGTATTCTCATTAAAATCCTACCTCCTTATTTATTTTCTAAAGCATCAATACCAGGTAAAACTTTTCCTTCTAAAAATTCTAAAGAGGCCCCACCACCAGTAGATATATGAGTCATTTTGTCAGCAAACCCTAGTTGTTCTACTGCTGCTGCACTGTCTCCACCACCTATAATAGTAATACCCGTACATTCTGATAATGCCCTGGCTACTTCCTTTGTCCCCACTGCAAAAGCCGGCATTTCAAAAACACCCATTGGTCCGTTCCATATTACTACTTTAGCTGTTTTGATTTTTTCTTTAAATAATTCTATAGTTTTTTCTCCAATATCCAGTCCCATACTATCAGCAGGTATACTATCCATATCTACAGTAGTATGCTCAGCATCTGCTTTGAATTCTTTAGCTATTACAACATCTGTAGAAAGAAGTAACTCCACATTCTTTTTCTTTGCCTTTTCTATCAAACCTAGAGCTAATTCCATTTTATCCTCTTCTAATAAAGAAGTTCCTATTTCATAGCCTTGTGCTTTAAGGAAAGTATATGCCATTCCTCCACCGATTAATAATGTGTCCACTTTATCAATTAAATTTTCTATAACTCCTATTTTGTCGGAAACCTTTGCCCCACCTAAAATAGCTACTAAAGGTCTTTCGGGATTTTCTAATGCTTTACCTAAAAAGTTTACTTCCTTTTCTATAAGGTATCCCATGGCGGAAGGTAAAAATTCCGCTACACCTGTTGTAGAACTATGGGCACGATGAGCTGTACCAAAAGCATCGTTGACAAAAATATCTGCTAGGGATGCTAATTCTTTAGAAAATTCCTTGTCATTTTTTTCTTCTTCTTTTCTGTAACGAACATTTTGAAGCAGCATAACTTCACCATTTTTAAGATTTTTAGCCAAATCCACGGTTTTGTCCCCTACCACAATATCATCGTCAGAAAAAATCACGTCCTGATCTAATAACTGGCTTAGTCTTTTTGCCACTGGAGCAAGAGAATATTTAGGATTAGCTTCTCCTTTTGGTCTTCCAAGATGTGACATTAGTACAACAGCTGCACCATTCTTTACTAAATACTGAATTGTAGGTAATGCTGCTCTAATTCTTATATCATCAGTGATTTCACCTTCTTCATTCATAGGTACGTTAAAATCACATCTTACTAATACCTTTTTACTATCCACAGCTAAATCTTCTACTGTTTTCTTATTTAGTAATGTCATACCCAGCCTCCTCGTATAAAATTCTAACAAATATTCATAGTTATTATCATTCTTTATATTAATTTTATGTAAGTTTTTTCGTCTATTAATTATGTTGCAGAATATAGCTGTTTCATATACTCTGCAACATATTGATTCTATATTTATGATGTGTTTTAAATTTGTCTCTGTTATTTCATGGAGTAATAATAATTTTAAACAAATCCCTTTATTATAGTCCTTTACTAATAATGTAGGAAACTAGGTCTGTAACTCTTACAGAATATCCCCATTCATTGTCATACCAAGATACAATTTTCGCAAGGTTGCCATCCATAACCATTGTTGATAGCGCATCTATTATAGATGAGTTTGGATCTTGTCTGTAGTCCATTGATACTAATGGTTCTTCAGAATATGCTAAAATTCCCTTTAAATCTCCTTCTGCCGCTTCTTTAAATGCTGCATTTAATTCTTCAGTAGTTGCAGGTTTTTCTAACTCTACTACTAAGTCTACTACAGATACTGTAGGTGTTGGTACACGCATTGCTAAACCACTTAATTTACCTTTTAATTGAGGTAATACAAGAGATACTGCCTCAGCTGCTCCTGTTGTTGTCGGAATAATAGACTCTGCTGCTGCTCTTGCACGTCTTAAATCCTTATGAGGTAAATCAAGAATACTTTGGTCATTNGTGTAAGCATGAATTGTAGTCATTAATCCCTTTTTGATACCATATTTTTCATCAACTATTTTGGCGAAAGGTGCTAAACAGTTGGTAGTACAAGAAGCATTAGAAATAATGTGATGATTTGCTGGATCATATTTTTCTTCATTTACACCCATTACAATGGTAATATCTTCTTTCTTTGCCGGTGCAGTAATAACTACTTTTTTAGCTCCAGCTTTGATGTGCTTTCCAGCTGTTTCTTTGTCTCTAAAAATTCCTGTAGCTTCTATTACAATGTCTACCCCTAATTCACCCCAAGGTAATTTTTCTGGATCTCTTTCAGCAAAAATTTTAATTTCTTTACCATTTACTACGATTGAATCTTCCTTTGCTTCTATTGTCCCATTAAATTTACCATATAAACTATCGTATCTTAATAAATGAGCTAGGGTTTTAGGATCGGTCAAATCATTAATAGCTACAATTTCCCAATCATTTTTCCCATCTAAAGCTGCTTTGAATGTATTTCTCCCAATTCTTCCAAAACCATTAATTGCTACTTTCACACTCATGTTTACAACCTCCTAAATTTAATTTATTTTAATTTCTTGCATTATGCAATTATTTAATTGATTATTTAAAAATTCTTACAAATCATATGATATTTTGAAAAAAAATTTAATATTTTTCTAATATTTCTAATGCTGCAACTTCATCAGTTACCAATATCATAGATTTTTTTAATTTTGCTACGGAAACAATGGCATCA
>JGI24708J26588_10003365_pt1 | contig 11594 bp, 9 predicted proteins | sample BioPla1DNA2_FD_26588 | JGI IMG/M metagenome (IMG submission 26588) | reverse complement strand
AGAATTGGACAACTACCAAGAAGAAATCGAGGACATGCTTGCCAAGGGGTTTATCGGCACAAGGATTTTTAATGAACTAACAGATATGGGCTAGGGCTGCGGGACCAGTTTCCGAGCCCGGCAGGTGGTTTTCTACCACCGGGGGCGTTTTTTCCCCCTGGGGAGCAGGTTCCTCTGGAACCTGGGCCGGAGCACTGCTGCAGCCTCCCATTAACCCCATTGCCAGCACTACTGCCAGAATAATTGCAAAAATCCGTCTCACAACGATTCCTCCTTTTTCTTAGCCTCCCATTCAACAGACGCTAAAGGCAGGCATTTGTTCCCCAGCAAGGAAAGGGAGATTTTGCCATCCCGGGAGGCTGGTGGTAATAATACATATCCCGCGGGCAGATGGCAACACTAACCCTATGGAGAAAAGGGAATTAAGTTCTTACCTGTCTGTGCTGCGCCGGCTCTGGCGGCGTTTGCTTACGGCACCGGCCCTTCTTGCTTATTTGCTCTTGCTGGTGCTGGTTACCGTGACCACAGCAGGGGAAAGCCTTCTTTCGGGAGACGGGTTCATCACCCCGTCAGAACCCTTGCCCTATCTGCTATTTAAATATTTGTTTTTCCCCTTTCTTACCTTCTTGATTGCCCTGTATTATTACCGGTGCCATCACCGGCCGGAGGAAGGGAAGGAGGATATACCTGTTTACAACCCCCGTTGGGAAGGATTACTTATCCTTTTCCTCTATTTCCTCTGGCTGGTATTTGTGGCAACCAAGCTCTTAACCAACAGGTATCTTCTGCCCCTGAATCATATTTTGGCCAATTTTCTTGAAGGTTCTTCCCTGGTTTCCCTCTGGTTTGCTGCCTTGCTCCAGTTTTTTACGGAGGTCCTTGTGGTAAAGTTATTGCCGGCCTTAATTATTTTTAAGGTGTTCTTCCGCTACCGCTGGCGGGATCTGGGGGTAGGTTGGCATTGGGGCTGGACGGTGACCGGTTTCCTGGCCCTCCTTGTTGCCGGTGCTCTTCTTTGGCGGCGGGAACCGGCCCCGGGCTATGGTTTCCTGCTGGGAAACTTTTTTATCCAGCTGGGGACAGTGGCCTTCCCGGAAGAATTTTTTTACCGGGGCCTTATGCAGCCCCGGCTGGAGCGTTTCTTTGCCGAACCCCTCCACGGCCTGGTGGTCGCCACCCTTCTCTTTGGCCTTGCCCATTTTCCCCATCTCCTCTTCCAGGGCTACACTGTGCCCCAGGCTCTGGTCACCAGCCTCTTTTATCAGGGCAATGCCGGCCTATTTTTCGGGGTTCTCTATTACAAGACCCGCAACCTGGGTCCCCTGGTACTGCTCCATGCCCTCTTTAATTCCTGGGGATAATTGGCCGGGGAAAAAAGAAATCCTTCTTTTGCCGGCTCGAAGACCGGCTCTAATGGCAGCCAATAAGCCCCCGGGTTTTTTGTTTCTGCCCGGGGGCTCAATTTCAGCACTGCCGTTGTCCTCGCCTAACCTGTTATCTCCGAAGTTTCCCGGCCGTATACCCTCTCCAAGGCCGTATCCAGGATGTGCTTGATCAGTTCGGTAAAGGAGAAGCCGGCATGGGAGGCCATATAGGGTAGGGAAGCCTTCTCGGTAAGGGTGGGGGTGCCGTTTACGTCAATGACCATTGGGGTTCCATTGCTGTCTTCCCGGACGTCAATCCGGAGGATATCCTGGGCCCCAACGGCTGTAAAGGTGTCGATGGCCAGTTTGTAGAGCCGCCAGTAACGGGGGTCTTCTGCGGTGATAATTTCCTGTTCGTGGCGCTTGGCCGAAGAGGTTTTTTTCACCATGAAGCTGCGGACCCTCTCGTTACGGGGAAAGGCCAGGATGGGGAAAACCGTTTTTTCTTCATTGCCAACTATACCAATGGTATATTCCTGACCGGAAAGGTACGTTTCCACCGAAAGGGGGAGTTCTCCCAAATCTTGCAGGAGGGAGTACACCTGCAGTTGAAGCTCTCGGGGGTTGGAAACAATGGATTTTTCTGTGATTCCAATGCTGTTGCCCCCGGCACAGGGTTTGACAAAGAGGGGAAAATGCATCATTTCCTCAATGGCCATCAGCTGCTGGTCTATAGAGCCAGCATCGGGTCGGATTATGAAATGGGCAGGAACGCGAATATTATTGGCCGCTAAAACCTGGTATGTTTCATCCTTATGGCGGCAAATTTCCATACCGGTAACGGAGGAGTGGGTTGTGGGCACACCCATTTTTTCCAGGATTCTTCGCACCCAGGGTGTCCCGGAACCATCAAAGAGGGTAGAGGGAAGGGCGAGGAACCCCTCGGCGATGCAAAAGGAGATGGTAAAGGGTCCCTGGGCACGAATAAAATCTTCCAGTTGCGCCGGGCTGCGCAAGTTCAGGTGAAGAACCCGGTGTCCCCCTTGAATCAGGGCCTGCCCAATTTTGGCCACATCGGTGAGGGTCATGCATTCGCCATAATGCCCCTGTCGTTTTTCCTCGGGCACGGCATTGTAAAGAAATAGGATCCGCCCCTTCATATATCAAACCTCCTTCCATAAATATACAACTATGGCAATATTATCATCCAGTGCTAACTTCCAAATTAATAACAAGTTGGCACTTCCGTGTAATCTATTTTACATTACGGTAGGAATTTTGGCAAGGGGGAAAGAAAAAGATGAATACAGAAAATAATCAAGGGCCAGGGGCCGATATCTCGAAAAAAGCACTAATATCGGCTAATATGCGGAAATATTGATTATTATTCCTTACCAACAGGGAAAGAAGTCAGTTTAGAAAAGGAAAAACTATTTTCGTTGACAATTGAAACTTATTTTCATACAATTTAAATGAACACAAGTTCATAATTCCGAACGGGAGGAGATGTTTGTAGCTGATGAACCAACAGAATGCTTTCGAGCCAGAAAAAAATGCTCAACCAGGGGTTAAGCATGTGATTGCCGTTATGAGCGGAAAGGGCGGAGTGGGGAAGTCTTCAGTCACGGCCCTGCTGGCTGTGGGTTCCCACCGGGAAGGTTATCAGACCGGCATTCTCGATGCCGATATCACCGGTCCCAGTATACCAAAGATGTTTGGCCTGAAGGCCGGGACCTTCACCGGAGCCAATGGTCTGCTTCCCCTGGAGACTGCCGCAGGGATAAAGGTCATGTCCTTGAACCTGCTACTGCCCAACGAAGATGATCCCGTTATCTGGCGGGGGCCGTTGATCGGCGCCACAGTGAAACAGTTTTGGGAAGAAGTTGATTGGGGTGATTTAGATTACTTATTTATCGATCTTCCCCCGGGGACAGCCGATGCTCCCCTCACCGTGATGCAATCAATTCCCCTCGATGGTTTAGTTATAGTCACCTCACCCCAGGAATTGACCTTGATGGTAGTAAGGAAGGCGGTAAAAATGGCCCGGAAGATGGAGATTCCCGTTTTGGGATTGGTGGAAAATATGAGCGGTTTGCTCTGTCCCCATTGTTCCCGGAAGATTGAAATATTCGGGCCGAGTAAGGGAAGGGAAGTGGCCGAAGAGGCCGGTGTGCCCTTCCTGGCCAGTTTGCCCCTTGATCAGAGATTGGCCGAATATTGTGATGAGGGGCGGATTGAAGAGTACGAAACCGATCTGTTTAAAACCCTACTTGCCCAAAATTAAGGGGGTGCGGAAGGGGGTGTATCAGGTGCCAGGTTTCGATGAGACCGGTCCCCGGGGTCTAGGACCAATGACCGGCGGTGGGAGGGGTTTCTGCGTCTTCCCACGGCGGGCAGTGGGCGGTGGGGCAATGTACCGGCCGGTTAGGCCGCGCCTGGGGTTGGCCTTCCGTCGTGGATGGGGCAGACGGGGACCATGGTGAAAGAAGAGATGGTGATATACTGCTGTTTCCAATATTACGGGACGGTCAGAAGGACCGCCCCATTTTTATGGGCAGGTAAGAGCTGCCCTATTCCTCCAGTTTACGGTATAGGGTTGCGATGCTGATGCCGAGTTTTTTGGCAATTCTCCGCTTGGCCTCCAGGCTGCTGCCGAAGCGCCGGATGTGATCCTGGATAATGGTTTTCTCAAACCTCCTGGTGATTTCCGCCAGGGTCAGGTTCTCCCTTTCGTCGGTGGCCATCATTTTTTTCTTGATATGGTCGGTTCCCACCAGGCTGCCCTTCGCAAAGATGGTGGCATACTCGATGAGGTTCCTCAGTTCCCTGATATTGCCTGGGAAGGAATAATCCATGAGCAGGTTTTCGCATTCGGCGGTGAAGCCCTTTAGATCCTTGTTGTAGACCCGGGAGAAGTGCTGGAGAAAATGCCGGGCCAGGATGATGATGTCATAGCCCCGCTCCCGCAGGGGGGGAATGGGGATGGGCACCACATTGAGGCGGTAGAAGAGGTCTTCCCGGAAGGTCCCCTTTTCTACCATCTCCTGCAGGTTTTTGTGGGTGGCGGAGATAATCCGGGGGTTGACCTTGATGGGGGTATNGCCCCCCACCCGGGTAATCTCCTTTTCCTCCAGGGCCCGCAGGAGTTTTGCCTGCATGGAAAAGGGGAGATCGCCGATTTCATCGAGAAAGAGGGTTCCGTCCTTGCAGATTTCAAACTTGCCCTGCTTGCCCGTGGGGCTGGCCCCGGTAAAAGAGCCCTTTTCATAGCCGAAAAGTTCACTTTCGATGAGGTTTTCCGGGATGGCGCTGCAGTTAATGGGAAGGAAGATGTTGTTTTTGCGGCGGCTGGCATTGTGGATGGCCTTGGCAAAGACCTCCTTGCCCGTGCCCGTTTCCCCTATTAAGAGGACCGGCACATCCTTGGCCGCCACCTGGATGGCCATCTCCCGGGCGTTTACCAGGGTCTCGCTTTCGCCGATGATGTCATCGAAGGTCATTATATTCCGATCCCGGGCCGATTGCAGAACCGACTCCCGCATCTTGGTGAAATCAGAGAAGACCAGGATGGTTCCTTTTTGTTTCCCCTTAATCAAGACGGGGCTGGCGCTGATGATAAACTCAAAACCCTGGAGGCTGACTGGCCCCACCTCGCCGTTAAAATCCTTGTCGGACAATCTATTGTAGGCCGCCGGGGTGATTAAATCCTGCAGGGGGGGAAAGCGGCCTTGCGCAAGTTGTAGTTTTTGATTAATATAGTCATTAGTTGTAAGTATTTTTTTCTCGTTGTCCAGGAACATAATTCCTTCATTAATAGAGTTTAACAGGGTTATCAATTCCGAGGACCGGTGTTCCAATAGGGTACTGTATTCCTTTTCCTTGAGCATGGTTGCTATAATCTTGCTCAACTGGCTCTCAAAGGCCATATAGCTTTCCTTATTGCTTAAAAGGCTGTTTCTGGCCTGCTCGGTGAAGGCGCACATGCCCAGGACGCCGATGATCCTTCCATTATACCTTATGGGAATGCACAACTCGGCCAGCTCCCGGCATTGATCAACCCCGGCGCAGTCGACACAGGCGAGATCCTCGGCAGGGTTGGCAATAAAGTACTGTTCCCCCGTGTAAAGGCATTTCTCAAAAACCGAATTGCGGGGCGCTGCACTGTCGAACTCCTCTTTGATGAACCTGGTTGCCACCAGCCTCTGCAGCTTCTCGTCCACAATGGTAATGTCGATATTGGTGATGGCGTGGATGGTCTCGACGATGTGCTGGAGTTCGCCCTTGATGCTGTTTAGTAAGCTCATGGCTACCCTCCTTTCCTGGGCAGGGGGAAATAAAGCAACGATTTCCTATAGATTAAATAATAACACATTTGCCCTCCCCTGTGAACTTTGCGCGGGGGAACACAATCTACCCTTATAATAATACTACTGTTTTCCAACCTTACCCCCTGGGGGTAGAGGTTATCATTTTTTATAAAGACTTCTCAAATTTGATAAATCCTTTGCCCCGGCAACAGGATGAGGCAGAATCTGGTCCCGGGCCAGGAAGGGCCGGCATAGTTATCAATACTGAGAAGGACCTTGCCGGCCGGGAAGGGGCCTAAAGCCAGGGAAATAAGGCTTTGGCCGCCTACCTTGTCCTGGCACACTTCTTGCGATAGCCAATAGCCGGGAGGTATTAAGGATGTCCAAATATGAAAAGCTGCTTGCGATCCTGAGGGATCAGGTCAAACCTGCCCTCGGCTGTACTGAACCTGGTGCCGTTGCCTATGGGGTTGCCCGGGCCAAAGAATTGTTGGGGGGTGATGTCAAGGAACTGAGGATCAGGGTAGATAAGAATATTCTCAAAAACGGAATGGATGTGGGGATCCCAGGAACCCAAGAGCGGGGTATTGTCTTTGCCGCCGCCCTCTCCCTGGTAATTGGGAAGGCGGAGTACGGCCTGGAGGTCCTGCGGGATGTGGACGCTGAAAGTATCGAGGCGGCCAGGGACATAGTGGAGGCCAAAGTCATCAAACTGGATCTGGAGGAGGGGGCCGAGGGCCTCTATATACAGGTCGATGCCCTTGGCGAAGGGGACCGCTCCCGGGTCATCATCAAGGACAGCCATACCAAGATTGTCTTTGAAAGTAGAAATGACGAGGTTTTGCTGGATCGGGAGCAGGCCGGGGCTGAGCCGGCAGACCTGCCCGAGGAAATCAAACAGGAGATTAAAAACTATTCCTTTGCCGATCTCTTCGACTTTACCAGGAATGTGCCCTTGGAAAAACTGGCCTTTATTCAAGATGGTATAGATATGAATATGCGGATTGCCAGGGCCAACCTAGCAGAAGAGCCTGGCATTGGGATCGGCAAACATCTTTACGACCAGGCAAGGGATGTCTTTGAGCGGGCCAAGGCCTATACCGCCGCCGCCTCGGAAGCCCGGATGTCGGGCTATCCCCTTCCGGTGATGAGCAGCGCCGGCTCCGGAAATCATGGATTGGTGGCCATTATTCCCATCGCCGTCGTCGGGGCTGAAAAGGAGCTCCCCCAGGAGCAGATTCTCCGCGCCGTGACCCTCAGCCACCTGATTACCATCTACGTCAAGGTCTATACCGGCGCCCTTTCGCCCGTCTGCGGCTGCGGCATCGCGGCGGGGGTGGGCTGTGCTGCCGGCCTGACTTATCTTCTAGGCGGCAGCGATGACCAGATCATGGCTGCTGTTAACAACATGGTAGCCGGTATCACCGGCATGCTCTGCGATGGTGCAAAATTGGGCTGTTCCTACAAGCTATCCATAGCCGTAGATGCTGCCGTCGATGCGGCCAAGTTTGCCCTGCAGGGCATCACAATACCCGCTGATAACGGGATCCTGGGAGAAACGGCCGAGGATACGGTTCAGAATATGGCCCTGGTTTCCCGGCTGGGCATGAAGGATACCGACAGGGTTATCCTCGATGTTATGCTACAAAAATGCCTGTAGCAGAACAGAATAACAAAAGGGAGGCATTATTGTGAGTAATATTGTTGCGTTCCTTATCTTAGCCATCGTGTATTATATCGGTGAATTCATTGGTACCAAGAGTAAGGCCTGGATCCCATCGGTCTTCGTCATCGCGGCCCTGTTCCTGGTGGGATACTGGACCTTCTTCCCCAAGGACATCGTCGAGCTGGCTGGGATGGGGCCGCCGTTGGGTGGAATCCTCGTCATCATGCTCTGCATCACCCACATGGGCACCATCATCAGCATCAAACAGCTCATGCAGCAGTGGAAGGTTATCTTGATTGCCCTGGCCGGTCTCTTAGGTATGGTTGTCTTCTGCTGGTTTTTGGCCATGCCCATTGCTGGTAGGGAATATGTTATTGCCGGCCTGCCGCCCCTTACCGGTGGTATCGTCGCAGCCGTAGTGATGAGTGAAGCAGCCCTGGAGCGGGGCTTGACAGCCGCTGCCGTCCTGGCCATCGCCATGTATGCCTGCCAGGGCTTTGTCGGCTACCCCCTCACGGCGGTTATGCTGAAGATGGAAGGAAGGAAGCTCTTGTCCGAATTCCGCAGCGGCAAGCACCAAGTGGCTGCTGCCGGTGAAATTGACGAAGAAATCGGGAACATTAAGGTGGAGGAGGAACCGAAGCGGAGGTTGATCCCGCCCATGCCGGAAAAATACACCACCACCGCCTTTATCCTGGGGAAAATGGCCATTTCCGCCTATATTGCCAGCCTGCTGGGTTCCCTCACCGGCCTTAACCAGGCCGTCTGGGCCCTGATCGTGGGTATTGTCATGACGGAAATCGGCTTTCTCGATCGGGACTCCCTCAACAAGGCTAAATCCTACGGCTTTTTGATGTATGTGCTGATGGTGTACGTCTTTGCCGGCCTGAAGGATGCTACCCCCGAAATGCTGCTGGACACCCTGGGACCCATGGCTATAATCATCGTAATCGGCGTTACCGGGATGATTCTCCTCTCTGTCGTGGCCGGTAAGGTACTGGGCGTAAGCTGGAACATGGCCTGTGCCGTTTCCCTCACCGCCCTCTACGGCTTCCCGCCCAACTATATCCTGACGGAGGAAGCTGTCAAGGCCCTGGCCGAGAACAAGGAAGAGCACGAATTCCTCATGGGTAAGATGCTGCCCATGATGATTGTGGGCGGCTTTGTCACCGTTACCATCACCTCGGTTATTATCGCCGGCATCTTTGCCAACCTGTTCTAGTAGGCTAGGGGCGGCAGTGTGGACCCGGCATCCATTTGGGTGCCGGGTACCCAATAAATGAGGAGTGAGATGGGGATTATGGTTATTAAGGAACTGGCTGAAAAATATAAGGACTATATTATAGAACGGAGAAGGTTTTTCCACCAAATACCCGAGCTCAGCTTTGAGGAAGTGGAAACCACCAAGGCTCTGGTGGAAGAACTGCAGGCCATGGGTATAGAGGTAGAGACCTTCCCCGACTACACCGGCCTGGTCGGCCGCATCCGGGGAGGCAAAGAGGGGAAAACGGTCATGCTCCGGGCCGATATCGACGGCCTGCCCATGGAGGAGCACACCGGCCTGCCCTTTGCCGCCACCAACGGCAACATGCACGCCTGCGGCCACGATGCCCACATCGCCATGCTGCTGGGGGCGGCCAAGATCTTGATGGAAATAAAGGACGAGCTGGAGGGGGATGTGAAACTCCTCTTCCAGGCGGCCGAAGAATCCTGCTATGGCGCCAAGTATTATGTGGAAAAGGGCGTTCTGGACGATGTGGATGCCATCTTCGGCATGCACATCTGGGGTACCCTGGATGCCCCTTACATGTGCCTGGAACCCGGTGGGAGGATGGCCTCCTGCGACAACTTTAAGATCAGCGTCTTTGGCGAGGCAGCCCATGGTTCCGCCCCCCACCTGGGGAAGGATGCCATTGTGGCGGCCGCGGCAATTATCAATAACATCCAGACCTTTGTCAGCAGGGTGAACAATCCCCTGAACCCCCTGGTGGTCACCATCGGGACCATCAATGGGGGACAGAGGTTCAACATTATTGCCGACCAGGTGGAAATGGAAGGGACCATCAGGACCTATTCCCGGGAGCTGAGGAGCAGCATCGAAGATCGCCTGCGGAAGATTATTGAAGACACCGCCAGTGCCCTCGGCTGCAGGGCCGAGCTCCAGTACGACTATTTCCCTGGGCCCATCATCAATGAGCATGAAGACCTGAACAGGATTGCCCGGGAAGCGGCCATCAAGCTCTACGGCGAAGAATGCCTGGTTTCCATGCCCAAGCTCATGGGTTCTGAGGACTTTGCCTACTTCATGGAGAAGGTCCCCGGCTTCTACGGCTTTATCGGCGCCCTCAACAAGGAAAAGGGCATAATCTACTCCAACCACAGCGACAAGTTCACCGTGGACGAGGATGTGCTGCACCGGGGCAGCGCCCTCTACGCCCAGTTTGCCTACGACTTTCTGGCCGAAAAAAGCTAATTAAGGGCGCATAAGTACCCCTTCTGTACAGGGCATGGGTCTAAGATTAAGATCCATGCCCTTTTTACTTTCCTGCCTTTAAAAATATATTCGGGACTGGCAGGGAAATGGGAATTGTGCAAAGAATAAGGCTACATAAGTCAGACTGCCCGGCCGGTCGGGTTTTCACAGGCCGGGGCAGGGGAGTACTTTGCCGAAAGCAGGGGTGAAAAAATGCTAGAGCTCAGGGCCTATGCTTATCTCGACAGCCTCCAGCCCCAGTTTGCCGCCCTGACGGCTGCCCTGGTCCAGGGGAACTTTCCCCGGGCCAACGATGCCGCCCTCTACCTGGAGGTGGCGCCGGGGATCGAAGTCTACCGTCTGGTGGACATTGCCCTGAAGGCCAGTGGGGTGGAGCTGGGCTATCAGATGGTGGAGCGGGAATTCGGGATGCTGGAGTTCCATTCTGCCTCCCAGTCCGATGTCCTTTCTGCCGGCGAGGCCATCCTGGCGGCCATAGGCAAGAAACCGGAAGATGCCCTGCCGCCCTATCTTACAGCCATGACCATTGTCCGGCGGGTGGATCCCGATCAGGCCCAGATTGTCAACCGCAACAAGGCCGGTGCCCTCCTCCTGCCCGGTTCAACCCTCTGCGTGCTGGAGGTGGAGCCGGCTGCCTACGCCGTGGTGGCCGCCAACGAGGCGGAGAAGGTAGCCGCCATCAACCTCATCGACACCTGGACCTTCGGCGTTTACGGCCGGGTCTTCTTCTCCGGCACCGAAGCCGAGGTCAAGGTAGCGGCGGCCAGGATAAAGGACTTGTTTGGCTGGGAGGGGAATATTGAGGATTAGGGGCCGGGTTCCAATGGTATGTTAACGGTGCTCCTATAGAAAAAGCTATAAAAAATCCAAAATCTACAATCACTCCGTCAACAAATGGCGGAGTGAATTTGTTATATTGAGAGTAAGGATTTGGGGAAAATATTTTGCAAATCCAATTAAGTACAATGTTACCAAAATATACAGGAACCTGTCGAACAATGACCGAATTAATACTAACAGGTAACATAAACCTCAACTTAAAAAGGGGTGAATTAGTATTGAGGGTTAGGTTTACTTTGCGTCCAGCGAACCAACAGGAAGAATGCGTTATCCCCATGGATTTTAGGCATCATTTCATCTCCTTGACCAAAACACTCCTGCAGGATTCATTATTCAGCCGGCGGTTTGACGAACCCCATCCGGGTTACAGCCCCTATGTCTTTAGCGTCCAGTTTCGCAAAATCCAGCGCTTCGATCCTGAAGAAGAAGTAATGGTAATAAGTCCACCGGTCTTTTTGACCTTTTCCACCGGGCTGTATGATCTCATGACCGATGTGTGTAACAAAGCAATATCTATCAAAGGGAAGGACACCATCCTGGGCTTAAAGCTCGATGAAATTCACCTGTTACCCAACATTGTTATCAGATCCAGTTGCGTCAAGTTCCGCTTGGTGGGACATGCCGTTTTGCGGGGGGAAGAGGGCTATTTAGACAATACAGAAGCAGGGGAAATTGAAGAAGCGATAAATACCCATCTCCAAACGAAACTAAAATTCTTTGATCAATACATTTTGCCCTTTGAAGATACAATCTTCAGCCCCATTAAAGTAATCGAACACCAAGGTCTTACAAAGGGTGTTTGTTACCATTACGGAGGGAAAATAACCAGTGTCAGGGGTAACATTACCTTGTCCGGCTATCCGACCAGCCTTCAATTCCTCTACGACTACGGCCTGGGCGTGCGAACCGGACAGGGTTTCGGC
>JGI24708J26588_10003363_pt1 | contig 11600 bp, 13 predicted proteins | sample BioPla1DNA2_FD_26588 | JGI IMG/M metagenome (IMG submission 26588) | reverse complement strand
TTATTTATTATTAGAAGGGAATGTAATGATTGTTAAATTTAAACAATAAACAAAAAATAATTGTAATAAGCCTTATGTGTATGATACTAGGTATAATATCTTATAAAAGCTATACAAAAGAAAAGAAGGAAATACATATCTTAAGTGATATTAATTATGAAATCCAAATGGAANCTGAAGAAAGTTTAGCAATACAGGAATTAAGTCCAGATTTTATTGTAGTTCATGTGGAAGGAGAGGTAGGAAAACCAGGGATTTATGAACTGCCAGCAAATTCTAGAATATTTGATGCTGTAGAAGCAGCTGGTGGTCTAAGGCCTACAGCCTCAAGGAAAAAAATAAACCTTGCAAAAAAGATTATTGATGAAGAATTTATATATATACCTTCTGAATCAGATCAAGACCTTCCAATGGATATAGGAAGTAATAATAACATACTTTCAAGTAACAGGGAAGGGGACCTAATTAATATTAATCAAGCAGATAATAATCAATTACAAACTTTACCTGGAATAGGACCTAAATTAGCTGATAGAATAATACTTTATAGAAATGAAAACGGCCTTTTTCAGACACCAGAAGATATACAAAAGGTTAGTGGTATAGGTGAAAAGAAATTTAATGATTTAAAAGACAAGATTACAGTTAAATAAATATATTTAAAAGTCTTAGTGAAAATAAATTTAATAGAATTAATTATATGAAATTTTAAACTTGAAATATTATATAATTTATGTTAATATAATAACAATATATATGAAATATATTACTCTGGCAAGAAGCTGGAAAATCTGTTTACATTGTATTGAAAAGATATTATCAATTTTTGAATATTAATTGGAATATATCATTGCTAATTGTGTCCATGAAGGTCACTGATAACAAAGAGTTATTAGTGACCTTTTTTATTGTTTCATCCATATGTTTATATTAAAAAATAATATTTTAAAATAATTTTTATAATGACAAAAAAACAATCCAATTTAAGATTTTTAATTTCGCAACATCTAATAAAAGTTTAAGTTATATTATTTGCAGACTTGTTTTTAAAAATATATTAAAAAGGGTGATTAAAATGGAATTATCGATCTTAGATAGAAATAATATGGAAAAAGCAGGATGTGAAGATTCAAACAGGGTAAGGAAAGAATTAGAATATAAAATGAATCAATATTGGGGACAACGTTCATCAAGCTATAGTCAACAAAATATGGCACAACTGTTTGGAGATAAAAGAGAAGAATGGGAAAATATAATTTTTAGTCAATTAAAAGAAGATAAAGTTCTTAATATTTTAGATATTGGTACTGGACCAGGTTTTTTCGCAATACTTTCTGCTATGAGGGGTCATAATGTGACAGCAGTTGATATGTCTCAAGATATGTTAGATAAGGCCAAAAAAAATGCAAAATTTGTGGGTGCCGANGCAGAATTTATGCAGGTAGGTAGTATACTTCCTTTTGAAGATAAAACTTTTGATTTGATCATATCAAGAGATGTGACTTGGACTCTTACAGATCCTAAAAAACAATTAAAAAATTGGGCTATGAAATTAAAAGAGGGAGGCACTATGCTTTATTTTGATGCAGAATGGTACTATTACCTAAAAGATGCAGAATATAGAAAAGAATGGGAAAGAAAAAAGACAAACATTATAAAAAATGGTGGCTTTGTTTATGGAAAATCAAGAAATTTAGAGGAATTGGCAATAAACCTTCCCATGACATATGAAAAGAGACCTTTATGGGATATTAAATATTGGAAAACACAGAAAGAATTTGAATGCAAAGTAGATATTAATTTAAATCCTTATATTTATAATGAAAAAGAACAGATGCAGTATGAAGCTTTTCCAGAATTTCTAGTTTGTGTACGGAGAAAAATTAATGAATCCTGCTAAATTATTAATTGCCAAAGTATGTACTCATATTTTTGAATTTATAATTGTACTTATAGGCATAACATTTCTTACCTTTTCAATTATGTACATATCACCTAAAAACCCTGCAGAATTATGGCTTATAGGTTCTGATGGAAATGTTGGAATAATTTCACAGGAGGCTATTATAGAGCAGGAAATAATTATGGGACTAGATAAACCCTTTATTATACAATATGGTAATTGGCTTATAAAAGCTATTCAAGGTGATTTGGGAATATCATTAACAACTAAAAAACCTGTTATAGATGAACTTAAAAATCACATGATGCCAACAATTATTATGACATTTGTTACCCTTGCTATAACTGTAGTTTTATCTATACCATTGGGAATATTATGTGCCGTTTATAAAGATGGTTTTTTTGATAATATTATGAGAATCTTCTCTTTTATAGGTATATCAATACCATCTTTTGTATCATCACTGTTATTTTTATGGTTTTTTTGTATTAAATTAAAACTTATGCCGGTTATTGCACAGGAAGGAATAAAGGGTCTTGTTCTACCTATTGCTGTTCTTGTTGTTCAGTGTAGTTCTAAAATGATACGGCAGGTAAGGGCTATTGTATTGGAGGAACTTGGACAACCCTATGTTGATGGTGGAATTATACGGGGTGTAAATTACAGAACTTTATTATTTTCTCATGTGTTAAAAAATAGTGCAGTACCAATCTTAACATGTATTAGCATATATGTAGGTATACTTTTAGGGGGTTCCACTGTAATTGAAAATATATTTTCTATAAAGGGTTTGGGCAAACTTGCAGTCAATTCTGTAGATAGACTTGATTATTATATGATTCAGGGTCTTGTACTATGGTGTACATTGGTATATCTCTTAGTTAATCTTGCTGTTGATGTATTAGCAGTTGTTATAGATCCAAGGGTCAAATATAATAATAATTAATGGGAGATAGGTATGCAAAAAGAGATTAATAAGAGGGACAAAATTGAATTTTACATTATAACAATATTAGTATGTATGATTTTATTGGTTGCTTTGATGGCACCTTTAATTGCTCCTAATGATCCTAATGAAGTAAATTTAATGTCAGCACAGATATTATCTAATAATAAATATCCANTGGGAACAGATGCCCTAGGAAGGTGTATGTTTTCAAGAATACTTTACGGTGGAAGNNTTTCNATATTTTCAGGATTGNCAATAACTTTTATTGTCTTTATTGTAGGAACAGTTATTGGAGTCATAGCAGGTTATTTTGGTAAAACAGTCGATATTATTCTTAATAAATTAATAACTATAATGCAGGCGTTCCCCAAAATAATTCTTGCAATTGCAATAGCAGGATTATTGGGGATAGGAATAAAGAACATAATATTTGCATTATGTATGGTTGAGTGGGCAGAATATGCCAGAATTGCAAGAAGTTATACATATTCTATAAAACAGCGTAATTTTATAAAAGCTGCACGTATTTGTGGAGAGTCTCATATAAAAATAATATTTAAAAGAATTATTCCCAATATTATTTTTCCCCTTATAGTTAATGCTAGCTTAGGTATTTCGGGTATAATTATGGGTATAGCAGCACTTTCTTATCTTGGAGTTGGCGTTAAAGAACCTATGATAGAGTGGGGTGCTATGATTAATACTGGTAGGAATTATATGCAGACGGATATAAGACAAATTCTTATTCCAAGCATAGCTTTATTTGGCACATCTGCTATATTTAATTTATTTGGTGAGAAGCTTCGTGATAAATTAATATAATATGATAACAAAGATGGAATCTAAATTATGATATCTAAGGGAGAGATTAATAAAATGAAAAGAAAAATTTCTATAATTTTGATTTCTATAATTATAGTTTTGTCATTATTGATAGGATGTTCAAAAGAGAAAAACCTAAAAGAAACATTAACATCAGCAGATAATTCTGCTAAAATTGCTGTTGTAGCAGATACACAATCACCGACAAATCTAGATATTGCAGAAAGTTGGAATAGTTGGTATACTTCGCGTTGGGGTATCACAGAAACACTCTTTAAACTTGACAATAATCTTGAACCTCAACCCCTTTTAGTAGAAAACTATGAAATGCTTGATAGTTATACATGGTCAATTAGGTTAAGAGATGATGTGGTTTTTCAAAATGGAAATAAGCTTACAGGAGAAAGTGTNAAACTTTGCTGGGAAAGAACTCAAGAAATAAANGCACGTTTTAATGAACTTCTTCATATAGACAATATCGAAGTTGATGGACAGGTGCTTATAATTAAAACATCCAAGATAGTACCTACTTTTAAAAATGCACTTTGTGAACCCCTAACTGGTATTATTGATGTGACCACATTGGATGATCCTGCAATTTTGCCCATAGGTACAGGTCCTTTCAAGGTTGTAAGCTATGAGCCAAAATCAAAGGCAGTGGTAGAAAAACATAGTGCTTACTGGGGAGGAGAACCCAAACTTGACGGTGCTGTAATCAATATTATTGGAGATACCAATACTCTAGCACTTGCACAACAGAATGGGGAAAGTCATATTTCAGTAAGTATGCCATCGACAAGTCTAGAACTTTTTTCAGATACATCCCTTTATAATATAGATGGTGTACCGGGATCAAGGGGACAGGTAATATTTATTAATTTTGAAAATAAATTTTTAAAAGAAAAAGCGTTAAGAAAAGCATTAAGTATGCTAATTGATAAAGAAAGTTATGCCAATGTTATTAATAAAGGTGCATCTGTTCCTGCCACAGGGCTTTATCCAGATTTTATGGAAGTTGGGGCATCAGAGGGTTATAAATATGATATGGATGCAGCTGCTGCTGTTCTAGATAAAGCTGGTATAAAAGATACAGATGGTGATGGGATAAGAGAAATCAATGGCCAAAATATCTCCCTGAGATTAATTACTTATAATACAAAAGCGGAACTTCCAAATCTATGTAATGGAATTGCTTCTGCTGCTAAGACATTGGGTATTGATATTGATGTTGAAATATATGAGTCAGTAAGTGAACAACAAAAGACAAAGGATTTTGATCTTATGATGGTAAGTTTCACAATGGTTCCTACTGGAGATCCCCAGTATTTTGCTAATATAGCTTTTAAAACAGGTGGTAGCAGCAATTATGGTGGATATTCAAATATGGAAGTTGATAATTTAATCAATGACCTTGACGAAGAATTTGATAATGAAAATAGAATAAAATTAGCTAAAGAAATTCAAAAATTAATTATTGATGATGCAGCTTATATAGTTGTAGGGCATTCAAAGTATTTTTATATTATGACCTCACAATTAAAAGGACTTCATACAAACCCATCAGAATATTATCTTCTTGATGCAAAGGTATATCTAGAGGATTAAATTTAAATAAAAAAGAGGTTAATTATGAGTAAATCAAATCACATTTTTGAAGTAAAAAATTTATATGTATCTTATAATAATGTACAGGTTGTAAGAGATGTGAGTTTTACCCTCAATAAGGGAGAGATTTTAGGAATAGTTGGCGAAAGTGGTTGTGGAAAAACAACATTACTTCGTACACTGATGATGTTAAAGCAGAAGGGATTGTCTGTATCAGGAAGTATCAAATTTCTAGATAAAGAATTGACACAATTATCTAAAGAAGAATTAAGATATATTAGGGGAAATAAGATTGCAATGATTCCTCAGAATGCAATGGCATCCATGAATCCAATAAAGAAAATATCATCATTGTTTAATGAAACAATTAAAGTACATAATGGAAAAATCAGTTACAAAGAAAGTGATAAGAAAGCGATAACAATCATGGAATCATTTTTGTTAGATAATCCTCAACGTATATTAAAATCTTATCCATTCGAACTTAGTGGAGGAATGTGTCAAAGGGTTGCAATTGCAGCAGCTATGATAAACAATCCAATGATTATACTAGGTGATGAACCTACAAGTGCCCTTGATGTAAAATCACAATTTAAAATTGTAGAACAGATGCAGATATTGAAAAGCAAGTTTAATGTTTCACTTGTTGTAATATCTCATAACCTTGGAGTAATATCTAAAATTTCTGATAAAATTGCTATTATGTATGGTGGAAGAATTGTCGAATATGGAAGAAAAGATGAGATTATAAAAAAATCTCGGCATCCTTATACCAAAGCGTTAATTAAGGCTGTTCCAGATGTAAATGGTAATACTTCCAAAGGCCTAGAAGGAATTCCCCCAGCCTTTACAAAAAATATGAAGGGCTGCCCTTTTTTCCAACGCTGCAGTGAACAGGATGAAATGTGTTTATCTATATTACCCCAAAACATTTCTATAAGTCAGAGCCATCAAGTCCAATGTTTAAAAGCAAAGAAAAACTCAGATATAAATACTTATCTTAAAAGTGGTTATGAAACAGAATGGCTGGAAATAAAGGAGTCAATATAATGCCAGTACTTGAAGTTAGAGGGATAACAAAAAGATTTAAAAAAAATAAGGAACTATTTACAGCTGTTAAAAATGTAGATTTTAAAATTGAGGAAGGCGAATGTGTGGGACTTGTTGGAGAAAGTGGATGTGGAAAGAGTACCATAGCTAGTATTGTTTCTAGACTTATTAAGGAAGATAGTGGAGATATATATTTTGAAAATCATAAAATTAATGGTGGGATGAGATTAAAACCTATAGGAAAATCATTGCAAATGATATTTCAAAATCCACAGGATTCATTTGATCCAAGAGATAATGTTTTAGAAGGGGTTATGCAAGGAGCAGAATCCTATAAATTATGGAGTAAAAAAGTTTTAGAAGATAAAGCATTTGAATTATTTGATTTTGTTGGTTTAAAACGCTCATATGAAAAAGTAAAGGTATCAAGTTTAAGTGGTGGGGAATGTCAAAGAGTTGCAATAGCAAGAGCTTTAATATGTGAACCTAAGTTACTTATTTGTGATGAGATAACCAGTGCTCTTGATGTTTTAGTTCAGACACAGATTGTAGATTTACTTAAAAAGTTAAAAAAGAACAACAACATGTCCATGTTATTTATTACACATGATATTCCTTTAGCAGTAGCATTATGTGATAGGATTATGGTTATGCATCAAGGAGAAATTATTGAGGTAGGGGTGCCAAAACAAATATTGAAAAATCCTATACATAAAGAGGTAAAAAACTTGCTTGATTCGATTTTATATATAACAGTATAAAAAGTTGTCTGTGATTAGAGGGAGATTCTAAATGAATGTACATAATAAGGATTATTGGGAAAAGGGAGAGGCATATAATGATTATGTAATCCATGAACTTGAAGATAATAGGAAACAAGCATGGAAAGAACGTATAAAAAGTCATTTCGATAATAAAGACCCTATGAAAATTTTGGATGTTGGATGTGGACCAGGATTCTTTTCTTGTATTTTGTCAGAAGAAGGATACTAACATATACCTTTTTATGATGCCGAACTTATGAAAGAGGTAAAGGAAAAAGGAAAGTGGTACTATGAAAAATATCAAAAAGAATTTAAAATATATGATGATGATAGAAGGATATTCGAAGACTTACCCCTTTCCAATGAGTGGAGACCCAAATGGGATATAAAGGTTCTTCAAGATATAGGATTTACATATATTACCCCAAATTTAGATGTAGGAAAAGAATTATATTCTGATTGGGAACAAGAACTTTATTCTATAACACCTTTATTTGAAATATTAGCTACAAAAATATAAGATACTTAATTATATATAACAAAGTTTATATAAACTAAAGTTTTTGCTAAAAAATGTTTATTTGCAAAAGTGAAACCCAGCAGGATAAAAGATGATTATATAATCCTGCCGGGTTTATTTTATTAATTATAGGTTTTGTGAATAATTTAAGGACATATACCCTTATTTTAAAAATCATTTTCTTGCAAAAACTTTTTCGAAAAGAATTCTTTAACTAGTTTTATAGTAACACTACTTAGGCCTAATAAGGCAACTAAATTTGGTACAGCCATTAGTCCATTCAGTGTATCAGCAATATCCCATACTAGATCCAAACTACTGATTGAACCAATAAAAATTAAAGGTATGAATACAATTCTATAAAACTTATTAAAACTGGAACCAAATAGGAATTCAACACATTTTTCACCGTAATAGGACCAACTTAAAATAGTAGAAAATGCAAATAGTAGTATTGAAATACTAACAATGATGCCACCAAAACCTGGAAGGGCGTGATTAAATGCGGCTGTACTTAAGGCTGCTCCAGATAATTGCTTACCAGCCTCATCTACCCAAGTCCAAGCACCAGTTGTAATAATAGTCAAAGCAGTTAATGTACATATTATTATAGTATCTGCAAACACTTCAAATATTCCCCAAAGTCCTTGTCTGACAGGATGATCAGTTTGTGCTACGGCGTGGGCAATAGGAGCACTACCTAGACCAGCTTCATTAGAAAACACACCTCTAGCTACCCCATAACGCATAGACTTCATTACTGTAGTACCAATAAAACCCCCAATTGCAGCGGAAGGTTTAAAGGCATATGTAAATATTAGACCCATAGCAGAGGGAATTTCTGAAACCTGAACAGCTAAAACTATAATTGCAGCTATAATATAGAAAACAGCCATAAAGGGCACCAATTTTTCAGTTACTGAAGCAATTCTCTTTAGTCCCCCAAGAATAACTAGGGAAGTGGCTAGAGTTAAAACACCTCCAGTTATTAAAGGATTAATATTAAATGTACTTTTCATGGCGGCAGCAACAGAATTAGATTGTACCATATTACCTATTCCAAAGGCCGCCAAAGCACCAAAAATAGAAAAAATGATTGCTAACCATTTAAAGTTTAAGCCATTTTTGATATAGTACATAGGTCCACCAACCCAATTACCTTCCCTGTTTTTTTCGCGATAATTGATTGCAAGAACAACTTCAGCAAATTTAGTCATCATACCAAAAAAGGCAGAAATCCACATCCAAAATACAGCTCCAGGACCACCAGTAGCTATAGCTGTAGCAACACCTGCAATATTACCGGTGCCCACAGTAGCTGCCAAAGCCGTAGATAGAGCTTGAAAGGGTGTAATATCCCCCTCATTAGCAGATGTATCAGATTTATCAAAGATTTTAAACAAAGTCTCTTTCATTGTGAAAACAAATTTTCTAATTTGAAGAAAGTTTGTTCTAAATGAGAAATAAATACCAGTCCCAACCAATAGTATTAACATATAAGGACCCCATACAAAGTCATTCACTACGCCATTAATAGATTCAATCTTTTCTACAAAATCCAACATATAAACAACCCCTTTCTACTATACTATTATCTGTAATGTCTACAGCAAATTTTATTTTTATATAAATATAGCACCTCCCATTACTAATTTTAGTCATTGCACCATAAAAAATTAATACTCTAATTCTAACATAGATAGTGTAAAAACGAAACTATATTTTCGACTATTCTAAATATTTTGTAAGTTAGTGAAATTATTTGCTTTATTGATAAATAAAGATGAGTTTTATACAACAGTACAAAATTTACTGTGTGATAAAATGATATAAATTGTAGAGGGAATAATTTAATATCTGAATAAGTATATTTTTTGGCCAATTGGATAAAATAACCTTCTAGAGGAACAAGGAGGTTATTTTAATGTTAAGAAGAAGAAAGAAAAGATTTCCTTTTAAAATTATCTTATCTATCCTGGCTTGTATTTTCATTATAACAGGGTTTGTAATTGGATATTATAATACTACTATTCAGGAAGGAAGGAAAACCTTTAGCTGATCAATATGGTCTGCAAGTACAGGAAAGGGCTGATGAATCAAGGAAAGATTTAGCACTAAAAAAAGAAAATGAATTAACCCTAGAAGATAATCAGGATAGGGCAGTTACTCACCATGAAGATACTATTGTTGAAACAACAAATATCATATATAAAAGGTTTTATAAGATATGCCAAGATACCGTACAAGAATCTTTAAAGCCTGATAACTTAATGATCGGACTAAATGAAAAAGGATTTAAAGGATATTTGGAAAGGGAAAACTTATCATTTGAAATTCAAAGTTTTTCAGCAGCAGAGGTAGTATTAATAGAAAAAGTGGATTCTGTATGCTCAGCTCACTATAATCATTATATCATTTCAGAATCAGGAGAACTTATTGCAATTTACCATATTGACGCAGAGGGAAAAAAATCATTGATTGAAAAGACATCAATACCTATTTCAGTTTTGCCTCACATAGATCAGAAAAAATTAAAAAATGGTATATTAAGAAAAGAGAAAGAAGAAGTTTATCAATTATTAGAGGATTATAGTAGTTAATAAAAAACTAATGATTTGTATTATGTTCAAAGATACAATCTCTAAGTAGAGGGATTGTATCTTTTTTAGTTTAAAATACTTTTACAATTTTTATATCATGAATATAGGGCTAATATCGATTTTTCTAATATAATATGGTACACTATGAAATAGTATAGGACTTAATTCTATAAAATAGAATCGGAGGAAAATAAATGATCATACTAGGAATTGACCCAGGGATTGCAATAATGGGATATGGTATTATTAACCACAAAGGCAATCGCTTTGAAGTTATAGATTATGGAGCAATAACAACCAGTAGCAAAATGCCAACAGCGGAAAGACTAAAAGCAATTTATCAAAAATTAAAAATATTATTAAACACTTATAATCCAGAAGCAGTAGCAATAGAAGAGCTTTTTTTTAATACCAATGCTAAAACAGCTATGTTAGTAGGACAGGCTCGTGGTGTAGCAATTTTGGCTGCTATTAATCAAAACAAAAGTATTTATGAATATACTCCATTGCAAATAAAACAAGGGGTAGTGGGTTATGGTAGAGCTGATAAAAAGCAGGTACAAGAAATGATTAAAATGATATTAAAACTTGAAGAAGTACCAAAACCTGACGACGTTGCTGATGCATTGGCCATTGCTGTATGCCATGCCCATTCAGGTAATTTTAAAGAATTATTTGAAATGAAATAATAAATAAGATAATGGAGGGAATTATTTGTTTGAATATATAAGGGGAAGAGTAGAGGATGTTTTATTAGATAAAATTATTATAGATGTGGGAGGCATAGGTTATAGGATTCAAAGTACTATTACTAGCGCCGCTAATGTGAAAAAGGGGGATATAGCAACTGTTTTTACTTATTTAATTTTGAGAGAAGATGAAGTGAATCTATATGGCTTTGCAACAAGGGAAGAACTGAATATGTTTCAACTATTAATATCTGTTTCAAAGGTAGGACCAAAGGTGGCTGTCTCCGCATTATCTACTTATACCCCTAAAAAGTTGGCCAATTATATTTTAAGTAAGGATGTTCAAGGAATTTCAAAGGCACCAGGTATTGGGAAAAAAACAGCAGAAAGAATCATTTTGGAACTAAGAGATAAAGTTGAGGAATATGCAGGGGAAATAGATGATAGTGATTTGATAGTTAATACGTCTAATGAGTATGAAGTAGTAGATGCGTTGGTAGCATTAGGATATAGCTATCAAGAAGCAGAAAAAGCTCTTTACTCTATAAAAGATAATGGATTAACTACAGAAGAAATGATAAAGCAAGCATTAAAATTCCTTACAAGATAGATATGGAGGTAAATAATGTTTCAAGAAGATAATGAAAGAATTATAACTAGTGAAATTAGAGATGAAGATCATCAAATAGAAAATGGAT
>JGI24708J26588_10003357_pt1 | contig 11614 bp, 7 predicted proteins | sample BioPla1DNA2_FD_26588 | JGI IMG/M metagenome (IMG submission 26588) | reverse complement strand
TTTTTTTTCGATTTAATCATAAAATCCCCCTCCATATATAAATTTATTTATTGTTACAAAATTAAAAAACATTAAAAAATCAAATAANAATATTTTCCAATTCCATACAATACATAATATNCCATTATGTATATATATTGTCAATATGCAAACAAAAAAAGTTATATAAGTATAAATTAACCAAATTTGAATTGCCAATAGGAAATTATAAAAAACATAGCCAAGCATTAAAATATAAGTTGAATCACAACAAATAACTTATAAAAGAATCAATGACTATGATTAATAATCAAGAATATATTTCAGCAGAATTAGAAAAAATATTATATAAAATTTAACGCATAACAAGTAAGAGATTAAAGAATCTCGTGTATATAATTATAGGGATAATTTTATCAAAATCAGATGTAATCTCAGATATTTCAGAAAAACTAAGAGATGATTTTACGGGTCTTTGACAGTTGAATAAATAAAAATCGCTGAAGCCTTGATTTAGGCTTACTTTTTTGTCAAATTTTCAATTTTATTATTGTGTACTTTGTAGTACTCTGTTGTAATATACGGAATAGGATGGGTTTTGCCTTATGATACTTAAGATAACTAAATCAAAGATTGCTCAATCACTTTATGGCATCAAATCTATTTATAGAAATCATGTATGCACCAGTAAGATTGTTGAAAAATTAGGCACTTACGCCAACCTACAGCAAAACTTAACGGACAATACCCCAGCGAATGGGCAAAAAAATAGATTGAAGAATTAAACAAGAAAGAAAAACGAGAAGTTCTTATAAAATATTCGCTGACAGCACAAATTTCTAAGGATGAACAAAACTCTTTCAACGGCAGCTAACTTTTCTTACAGAAAATCTACTACGGACTGGGACTACATAAAGCTTGTAAGGGAATAACCAAAAATTACAAGTTTACTTTCGATTTAAATTCCATTCTTTTCAGATTGGTTTATTCAAGGATTACTTTTCCTTATTACAAACTTGCTAGATATGGGTGTGCTTACTTGTGGCGATCTGGCTCTTAAAGATATCTCTAGCAATTTTCCCATTACGAGGACAGCAGTATAAAATCATCTGAAAGTTTTACAAGAAGCTAACTTAATCAGATCACAAAAAATCGGCAGGAAACTATTCACCAAATATCCCCAACCTCTTTAATTGAAGTACAGAAATGACTAAAAACTGTTTTGAGTTTTGGGATAAAAGCCTAACAATTTAAAAATTTTAGTAGAGCCTAATAACTTATAAAATTAAAAGCAGTGAACGAAAATGATTATTTATTAACCAGGGATAAAAGTTATTTTTTTATTGAAAGAGTGGAAGAGGACAAAAAGGAAGAAGCTAAAACTTTACTAAGTGAAAGTTTCGAAAAACAGGCTACAGGAACATTCAATATTGATTATCTTAATGAATTAATGCATAGCTAATTGCAATAGTAAAATCTGAAGCGGTAGAAGAAGGTAATAGAGCACTTTGCATCAAGTTTGTAATGTAGAGGTGTTATAGACAGGTGTATTCTTAAAGATAACAAAGTGATGAAAAAAGAATGGTAGTATTCATGATTATCATACACGGAAGAATATAAGAAATGGATGATAAAAAATTTGACCTGATACATCCTAACTCTGTTTTTAAAAAAGGAGTTGGGGGTAATTGGTAGATATGCAATCCAATGTCATGCCAATGGGATCACACCTTGGTTGAATGGCACGATGGTAGACGGGCACCCTGAAGGTTATTGGGAGTGGTGTCGAAGATGGTACCATTAAACGTTCAGGGTATTTTGAAAAGGGTTAACCCATTTGTGAGTGGATTACTTATGATAATAATTCTTCATCAATCCTTATAGTCCTATACTTATTATACTACATAATTAGGGACAGTAGATAGATTTGTGTAAAAAACAAATCTACCCACTGTTTTTTTGTATGACTAGTTGATAATTTTGGAATAATATACAATATAAAATTTAAGGAGGCATATTATGTCAAAGAAAATTGAAACCAATTTTGATTACAATGAGGAAGTCAGAAAGTGTAAAACTATTGATGATGTTATGGGTAAAAATGGTCTAATACAAAGGTTAGTTAAAGATGTTTTAGAAAACATTTTAGAAGCAGAAATGGAAGAACACTTGGGTCGAAACAAGTATGAAAGACAGAAGCATATANATCATGACGACCGTAACTACCGAAATGGATATAGTCAAAAGAATTTAAGAAGTTCATTTGGAGATGTCGATTTAGATATTCCAAGGGATAGAAAAGGTGAATTTGAACCCAAAATAGTAAAAAAGTATGAAACTGTCTGTAATGAAATTAGATAAAAAATAATATCGCTATATGCTAAGGGAATGACGACATCCGATATTTAAGCTGAAATAGAAGTCTTATATGGAATAACAATATCTCCTTCCATGGGGTATCTCGTATAACCGATAAAGTGCTTGCTAGCGCCGCCGAATGGAAAAATAGTCAATAAAGCAGTATATATTTGTTTAGGATACAATATGGAAGTATATAAAGATATTCTTAGGATATGGGTTGACGAAGCAGAAGGGGCTAAATTCTTTCTTGATATATGTAATGATTTAAAAAATAGAGGCGTCAGAGAAATATTAATTGCTTGTATGGATGGTTTAAAAGGATTGCCACAAGCTATAAAGACAGTATCTCCTAGTGTGAAGATTCAAACGTGTATTGTTCATCAAATAAGAAACTCTATTAAATACATAGCTTCTAAAGACAAAAAAGCTTTTATGAAAGATTTGAAAGAAGTATATAAAGCTGCAACTGAGGAACTAGCGTTAGCGCAGCTAGATAACCTTAAAAATACCTGGAATAACAAGTATTCTATAGTAATTGATTCTTGGTATAATAACTGGAATAACTTATCTACATTCTCTGAATTCTCTCCTAGAATAAGAAAGATGATATATACTACAAATGCCTTAGAAGGATTTAATAGACAGATCCGTAAATTTACAAAAAATAGAATAATTTTCCCAACGGATGAATCATTGAATAAATCTGTTTACCTAGCAACAATGGAAATTTTGGAAAAACGGACTCAAATAACACCAAATTGGGGCGCTACGCTAGCAGAGCTTTCTATATTATTTGAATAACAACTAAAAGATGAATTAGCATAGAAGCTTGTATTTTTTAAAAAATTATGCATACTTTCCGATTTTTTTAGAATACTATAAATGAACGTAATAATTCAGTATTAGTATTTCTTAATAAGAAATAAATATCTTAATTACACAAAATTATCTAAAGTCTCCATAATTATAAAAAATATAAATCTATTATTATATTCGTTTTTACTTTCTTAATCCAATATTAATACAAATAATAAGAGCAACATCCTAAATAACTATATGTTGTGCTATATACAAACACATCTTTGATTTCCAATGCATTTACCATTTTGTGATACTTCATCATGTCCACAATTAGGACAGACTTTTCCCCTTTAAAATAGCTTTTTCTTAACTTCATTTGTAAACTCGATTGCAAACGAGCCCTACTAAGTATAACGAATTCTTCAAGATAGTTTAATAATCTCTAGTAGTTAGGATATTTACGGTTTCCTAGTAGAAACACTTGAACCTTATTTTCAAGCATATACGAATACTATTTGTTTTTCTGTTATTTTATTTCGTGTTTTTATTATATCACTAGTATTAAATAAATTCCACTAAAGAAACTTATTACATTCAATTTACTAAGTTTCTAAATTTTATCATATTTATCCTCTATTGTAACCACTTTATTTTCCTCTAAGCTTTTTTGAACATCTATTATTCTTTGATTTTTTGATCCTCTATATTTTAAGCTATCTAACATTTCTTCTTCTTTAAACTTTCCATCTACTAAAACATCAATATTATTTAAAAGGTCTTTAAACCCCTTCCTTTTTTCCATGTTTTTTAATATTTCTTCAAAGGTATACCCTGTGTAACTCCATATATTTAAATTATTTTCTTTAAATCTTTTTGCCATATAAGAAAATTCTTCTGCCCTTTCAAAGGGATCCCCACCACTAAAGGTAACTCCCTTAATCATTGGATTACTTAAGGTATCTTTAATAAGTTCTTCTATATCTTTTTCTTCTCCCCCATTAAAATCATGAGTATCTGGATTAAAACACCCCTTGCAGTTATGCCTACAGCCTTGTGAGAAAAATACTCTTCTTATTCCAGGACCATTAACTAAGCTTTCATAGGCTATTCCTGAAAGTCTTATAGTTTTTTTCATATATAGAATCCCCCTTAATTATTCTCCTAAAACTATTTTGTCATTATAGCTTTCTATTATACCCTTCGTTCTATTAAATGATTCTACAACCCTTGTTTTTCCTTCCTCAGTTAGGTATTCTGCATCATTTATAGTGGCAGGTACCACTTCATAAAATACTCTTCCATCCTTTTCATACCAGTTAACCCAGGTTGGCAGATAAGTTGGATAGTTTACTTTAATTTCATTTGTATTAAGATCTTTTTCTACCTTAACTGAAACTATAACTCCATCTTCTGTATAAGGATTTTGTATTCTTTCTGTTCTTTGGCTTGATAAAAAGTTTCCCATTGAATATACAACAGGTGTTTCAGAAGTCCCATCACTTGATTTTAAAATATCAATAGGTTGAATTGAATGGGGATGAGTTGCAAATATTATATCAACTTTCTCATCAGTTAAAAATTGAGCCATTTTTATTTGTGTTTGGTTTGGCTCTAGTGCATATTCATCTCCCCAATGCATGTAGAATATTACTAGTTCTGCACCTTCTGCCCTCATTTTTTCTATTTGCTCCTTCATATTTTGAAGGTCTGATTCTAAGGTATCTTCCCTAAAGGTATTCATTAAATCATAAACATCTGTAGGTATTGGTATTCCATTTAAACCTCTAACTCCCCCTTCTGCAGTCATGGTATAACTATAAGAAATAATTCCAACCTTTATTCCTTCTACATCTTTTATAATATATCTATCTTTCGATGTATCTCCCCTGGTTCCAATAAGATCAAAGCCCTTAGATTCTAATAGCTCCCTTGTTCTAAAGAATCCCTTAACATCTCTATCTAAGGAATGATTGTTCATATTATTAACAACATCTATTCCTGCCCACTTCATTGCATCAGCTAATTCATCCGGTGCATTAAAGGAAGGATAACCTGAGTATCCATAGTTTTCAATTCCCGCTAGGGTTCCCTCCATATTAGCAATAGTTAAATCTGCTTCTTCTAAATATTTTTTTACATATTGAATTGTATTTTTAAAATCATAACTATCAGTTTCAGGGTCATATTGGGTTTCTAGTATTTCCTTATGTATTAAAAAATCTCCACTGCAGTTATATTGATTTCTTTTATATTTTCACTATTATCTTCTTCTAATTCTACTTCTGCTTCACTACTTATTACTTCAACAAGTTCATCCTCTTCATGTTCCTTAAATAAATCTAAAGTAATAATTTTATTTAATCCAAAGGCACCAAGTCCTATTATGCAAGCTAATAAAACAACTAATTTAAATGTACTTTTCATTAAATCCTTCCTCTCCTTATAAGTACTCCTAGATAAATTTTACATTATGTATACTTCTTTTTAAATAACTTTCTAAAAAAAAGTGGAGGAAGGAGAGTATTGAATAAAATCTACATTTTCAAAGGCTTGTACTTTTTTGCTTTTCTAGACATTAAAAATAAGCTATATTCTAAATATAAAATTTAAAATATAGCTTATTAATACTTAAATTCCAGATTTTCAACACCTTGAAAATCNTCATAACTTATTGTTTTTTACCTGTTACTTGTTTTACTTGCTGTGAACTGAATTAAGTTTTCCTCCAGCTTTAATTACCTTAATATCTTTTTCTGTTAAATTAACATTAACTGTAAAGCTAGATTTCTTAGTTAAATTCTTTATTTCTACTTTTCCTTTTTCTAAGCTTTCGTTTATATCTTCCATAACTAATTCATCTAAAAGATCAAGTCCTTCATAATCAGCTTCATTTTCAAATTCCATTGGAACAATTCCATTGTTAATTAAATTAGCCTTATGAATTCTAGCAAAGGATTTTGCAATTACTGCCTTTACTCCTAAGTATAATGGTGCTAAAGCAGCATGTTCTCTACTTGAACCTTGACCATAATTATTTCCACCAATTATTATNCCACCATTGTTTTCCTTAGCTCTCTTAGGGAATTCCTCATCTACAGTATTAAAGCAATACTCTGCTAAGTAAGGTATATTGGATCTAAATGGTAGTAATTTTGAGTTTGAAGGCATTATATGGTCAGTTGTAATATTGTCCTCAACTTTAATTAATATTTTTCCTTCAATAGATTTTCCTAAAGGCTTATTTACAGGGAAAGGCTTAATGTTAGGTCCTCTAACTACCTCTACTTCTTCCCCATTTTCTGCTGGTGGAATAATCATAGAATCATCTATTAAGAACTTCTCTGGCATTTCTACTGTTAAGTCTACATCTAACTCTCTTGGATCTGTAAGAACTCCATAAATTGCTGAAACTGCAGCTGCTTCTGGGCTTACTAAATAAACCTTAGCTGTTAATGTTCCACTTCTACCATAGAAGTTTCTATTAAATGTTCTTAAGGACACTTCATTAGTTCCAGGCGCTTGCCCCATACCAATACATGGTCCACAGGAATTTTCTAAAATTCTTCCTCCTGCACTTATTATATCTGCTAATGCTCCATTCCTAGCTATCATTTCCATAACTTGTCTTGATCCTGGAGCTATAACTAAACTTACNTNTTCATGAACTTTTCTACCCTTTAATATTTTTGCAACCTTCATTAAATCTTCATAAGAAGAGTTTGTACAGCTTCCTATAGCTACTTGATGTACTTTTATTTTACCGATACTTTCAATTTCCTCAACATTATCTGGACTATGAGGTTTTGCCGCTAAAGGCTTAAGCTCATCAAGATTTATTGTTATTTCTTCATCATAAAATGCATCTTCATCTGGCTTAAATTCCACATAATCTTCTTCTCTACCTTGAGCTTTAAAGTATTCTAAAGTTTTTTCATCACTTGGGAATATAGAAGTTGTTGCTCCAAGTTCTGCACCCATATTAGTTATAGTTGCTCTTTGAGGAACTGAAAGATATTTTACTCCTTCACCGCCATATTCAAATACCTTTGAAACTCCACCCTTAACAGTAAGTCTTCTTAATACTTCAAGAATAATATCCTTAGCTGTTACCATAGGTTTTAACTTACCAACTAAGTTTATTTTACATACCTTTGGAGTAGTTATATAATATGGTGANCCTGCCATAGCTAAGGCTACATCTAATCCTCCTGCCCCAATAGCAAGCATTCCAACTCCTCCTGCTGTTGGAGTATGGCTGTCTGAGCCTATTAAGGTTTCTCCTGGCACTGAAAATCTCTCTAGGAATACTTGATGGCATATTCCATTCCCTGGTTTTGAGAAATAAACACCATATTTTGATGCAACTGTTTGAATAAACTTATGATCATCTGCATTTTCAAATCCTTGTTGTAGCATGTTATGGTCTACAAAAGCTACAGATTTTTTAGTTTTTACTCTATCAATTCCCATAGCTTCTAATTGAAGATAGGCCATTGTACCTGTTGAATCTTGTGTTAAAGTTCTATCTATTTTAATTCCTATTTCTTTTCCTGTTTCAATTGTTCCTTCTACTAAGTGACTCTTTAATATTTTATATACTAAATTATCTCCCATCATTAATGCCCCCTTTAGTTTACTTTGCTTTCTTTTTGCATCTTGTAGTCTTTATATATTAGTACTAACTCTTTATCAAATAAGCTTCTCTTTAATCTTACAGATGTTGCCCTTACCATTTCTAAAATTCCATCAGCTTCTTCATCAGTAAGTTCTATATCATATTCCTTAAATTTATTTACTATAGCAGCCTTTCCTGAATGCTTACCAATAATAATTTGTCTTTCTAAACCTACTATTGAAGGATCGAAAGCTTCATAATTTTTTGGATTTTTTATTGCCCCATCAGCATGAATACCTGATTCATGTTTAAACATATTATCTCCAACTATAGCCTTCCATGATGGTAGGAATCTTCCTGAAGCATTTGATACATATTCTGAAATTTCCCTAAACATCTTAGTTTTAATATTACCTTCGTATTTACATACTAGCATAAGAGCCATAAGCACCTCTTCTAAAGCTGCGTTTCCAGCTCTTTCTCCAAGGCCATTTACTGTAACCCCAACATGTGAAGCTCCTGCTTTTATTCCTGCCAATGCATTAGCTGTTGCCATTCCAAAATCATTATGAGTATGCATTTCTATATCAAAGGCTGTCTTATCATATAGATATTTTATATCTTCATATATTTTGAAAGGTTCCATTATACCCACAGTATCACAATATCTAAATCTATCTGCCCCAGCTTCTCTTGCAGTTTTTATAAATTCCACTAAGAATTCCCTATCAGCTCTTGAAGCATCTTCTCCATTTACTGAAACATATAATCCATTCTTTTTGGCAAACTCTACAGTTTTAACCATGTTTTCTAATACCCATTCTCTTGATTTTTTTAACTTATTTTTTATATGGATATCTGAAACTGAAATGGATATTGCAACTGCATCTACACCNCAATCTATTGATTCTTCTACGTCTTTTATAACTGCTCTGTTCCAAGCCATAATACTTGAATTTTTAACTCTTTTTACAATTTGTTTAATAGCTTCCTTTTCATCTCCACCCATTGTTGGAATACCTACCTCCAACTGATCAACTCCAAGGTCGCTTAACATTGATGCTATTGCTATTTTCTCTTGATTTGCAAAAACAACTCCTGCTGTTTGCTCCCCGTCTCTAAGTGTTGTGTCTACAATATATATCTCTTTCCCGTCTATTAAATTCTTTACAGACATAACTCCTGCCCCCTTCTATTTATATTATTTTTTTATTACTTATTACTTATTACTATTACTTATTAATTCTTTGAATTTTACCCCTATTGTTTTTTATTTTATCACACACACATATGATAGACAAGCAAAAAACACCTAGAGTTTTATAAAAATTGCAAGATTATTTATATTTTATTCAATATTTTTCTAATAGTTCCTTATTTCTTTCAAAACAACAGCACTTTTTGCAGGAATATTAAAAAATATTGCACCAATCATCCTGTAATTCCCAAAAAAAGAAGAAACTCTACAAATTAAGTAAAGTTTCTCCTTTTCTTATCAACATTTAATTACAGCTTACTTATTACCTTTTACTTCTTTCTTCCTATCACACAAATTTATAATTATTTTTCTTAACTTCATTATGAGTAAGTCTATCAGCTCTTTCCTCATACTTTCCTGGACCAAATCTTTCATCTAGAGCTAAGTATCCTGTTACCCTTGATACTCCTTGGATATTTTCACTGCCACAATTCGTACATTTTTTAGAACTGCTATCTATATAAGTTCCACAATCTTTGCAGTATCTTATGTGGAAATTAACCCCTATATAACTTATATTAGTATTTTTATAAGCATAATTTAATATATCCATAATTATATCTCCTGATGGATAGTCATCAACCTCTATATAGCTTATGTGTCCAGCATTACATAATTTGTGATAAGGGGCTTCTATATCTATTTTTTCTTTTATTGATATTGGAAAGCTGACTGGAATATGATAACTATTAGTATAGTAATCCTTATCTGTTACCCCCTTTATCATTCCAAAAACATTTTTATCCTTTGCTATAAATTTACCTGAAAGACCTTCTGCAGGTGTTGCATAGCAGCTCCAATTTAGCTTAGTTTCATTTTTAGCCTTATCTATAAAACTTCTTATATGAGATATAATTTCAAATCCAAGTTCCCTAGAATCAGCATTTTCCCCATGATGATGACCAGTTAATGCAACAAGGGTTTCTGCAAGTCCTATAAAACCTATTCCCCATGTTCCTTGCTTNAATATAGGTTCAATTGAGTCTTCTTTGGATAATCCTTCTCCTCCCTTTAATAGGCCTTGACCAGCTACAAAAGGTAGGTCCTTAACCTTTAATTTCTTTAATACACCATATCTATGAAGTAGGGCTTCCTTAGCTAATTCCAATCTTTCATCCAGTATTCTATAGAATTCTTTAATATCACCCTTTGCTTGAATTCCTATTCTTGGCAGGTTAATAGTTGCAGGAGCTATATTCCCCCTACCTTCACAACCTGGCTCACCGTTTATATTGCTCATAACATAACTTCTACATCCCATAGTTGCAGGTAAATATCCCTTATCATAGTATTCCTTGTTGAAGTCTGCATCTATATTCATAAATGTAGGGTTCATTCTCTTAGCTGCTACTCTAGCAGCTAATTTAAATAAATAATGATATTTATCTGAAGGCTCCCTATTAACTCCTTCTTTTACTCTAAAGATTATGTTAGGNAATATTGGNTGTTCNCCTTTTCCAAGTCCCTTTTCATATTCAAGGAGGAATATTTCACATACTAATGCTGCATCATCTGAATCTGGTATTCCTAAATTTACTGAGCTAAAGGGTACTTGTGAGCCTGCCCTTGAATGCATTGTATTTAAGTTATATACTATCCCTTGCATTGCTTGATGAACTCTTTGTCTTAGTTTCTTCTCTACTATCTCTTCAATATTTTCTTTATTCAAGCCAAGTTCCTCAAACTCTTTTCTTATTTCTTTTCTTGTAGGTTCTATAAACTTTCCTAAATCATTATCAAAATTAGGATGGGATTGCCCTCCAAACATATCATTTTGAGTTGATTGAAGTAAAATACAAGACAATTCTGCTGCTGATTCTATTCTTTTAGGTGGATTAATGGTTCCATAACCAGTATTAAAACCCCTTTGTAATACCTCTCCCGTTGGTATATGTAAGCAATTTATCGTAAGGTTATAGCTATCTAAATCATGATAGTATAAGTCTCCATTTTCATGGGCCTTTGCTAAATGTTTGGGCATGGCAGCTAAATTATGCCACTTGTTAGATTCAGAAGCAATTCTTAAAAGCTTTGAACTAAAGTTATTGCCAACATTTGCATTATCTCTATCTGTTTCTACCCCAATTTTCTCAATTGCTCTCATTAAGTCAGATTTTATTTCCCTTATTTTTGTTCTTTCTTTTCTGTAGTTTGAATAAATTTTTTGTATATCATTATAACCACTTTTTAGTAATGCCTTTTCTATTAAATTTTGAATTTCTTCCACTGTTATCTTAGTTTTTTCAGTTTGCCCTATATAGGATAGAACCTTTCCTACTACTTCTAATAATTCACTTTCTTTTAAATTTGAGCTAATATCATCAGCAGCCCTCTTAATTGCCCTTGATATCTTTACAGNGTCAAAGGGAACCTCTCTACCATCTCTCTTTACTACATATAGCATTAACCATTCCTCCATTACACAATATATTGTATTATCGATAGTATTTATTATACTCTTTAAAAATATTCATATCAAATACAAATTGGGTAAGATTTTCATAGATTACATATAAATACAGGGTATTTTTAACCTCTATTTGGTTTTTTTAATAATATTTGAAATTGACAAGATTTTTTTCTTCCTATAGAACTCCATC
>JGI24708J26588_10003353_pt1 | contig 11627 bp, 12 predicted proteins | sample BioPla1DNA2_FD_26588 | JGI IMG/M metagenome (IMG submission 26588) | reverse complement strand
GNATATTGGAATTTATCTTGTATTGTTTAATGAAGAAAACGAAGGTGTACGAAGGTATATTGGAATTTATAAAGAAATAGCAACTACAATAAAATAATAAGAAATAGAAGTTGTAAAATTTTAAAATCATAAAGAAATAAAAGTTGGTAAATTTTTCGGTTGAATTAAATGAATTAAAAGTTGGTATATTTTTTAAAATGAATTTAAAAGTTGGTATATTTTTTGAATGAATTAGAAGTTGGTATATTTTTTTAATTAAAATGAATTAGAAGTTGAAATTTTGTTGAACTAAAATAAATTAGAAGTTGAAAGTTTTGTTGAACTAAAATGAATTAATATTTTTGAATTTTCAATGAAAAAATGATAGAAAAGTTCTTGGAATATGAAAACTTTAATGCATATATATCCTATAGAAATTATATAAATATTAGAAAATTTCAGACAAAAATATCTAAAAAAGGAAAATACAATACAAGGACTAGTATTATNCTACTATTTTTTTAAATATATGTTGTTTTTTTTGTAAAAATATATATAATTATAGTAGATGGAAGGAAGTGTTGATATGATAGGATCGAATGCATTTAACTATATAAACATATTAGATAAGGCAGCGGATGCCGCTTGGAAAAGAAATGAAGTAATTGCCAACAATATCGCCAATGTGGATACGCCCGGATATAAAAGGAAGGACGTGCAGTTTGAAAACTACTTAAAGGCTGCACTTGCAGGGGGCGATTCCCTAGATCGACGGGTTGCGAACATACATCTTGAGAATCTAGAAGCAACCGTATTTACGGACAATGCTGGAGTCAGCTATCGATTGGATGGAAATAACGTGAATATCGATACGGAATCCGCTAAATTAGCNGAAAACCAGATTAAATACTATGCTTTGTTGGATTCNATGACACAAGAGTTTAACCGTTTGAAAACCGTATTGAATTCTAGATAGGAGGAATGCATATGTCAGCAATCAATAGTATGAATATTAGTGCTAGCGGTATGACAGCTCAAAGACTGAGAATGGATATCATATCACAGAATATCGCTAACGTGAATACCACTCGAGATGAAAATGGAAACCCATATCGGAGAAAAGCAGTGGTTTTCGCTGAGAAAGATACAACTCCCTTTGGGGAAATTTTAATGAAGGCTGCCGGAACATCTGGTAGCGGTGTTAAGGTGACACAGATCATTGAGGATACAAAGACCGAGATGCGTAGAGTTTATGATCCCTCTCATCCGGATGCTGACGGGGAAGGGTATGTAACCTATCCCAATGTGAATGTTTTACAAGAAATGACGGATCTGATTGATGCAAGCCGTTCTTATGAAGCGAATGTTACCGCTTTCAATGCAACGAAGAATATGGCCTTAAAAGGTCTGGAAGTAGGGAAATAATAAACGGAGGTAAAAGATGGATATTGTATCAGTTGGTAATTTAACACAGTTCAGTAAGTATGCTACTAATTCGGTATCAACCGCAAAGGAGAATAGGAATGCAACATTTGAAAATCTGTTTCAAGCTGCGGTGGAAATGGTAAAGGAAACCAATGAATATACCAATGCTGCTGAGGAGGCGCAGATTTCTTATGCCCTTGGCCTAACAGATAATACCCATGATTTGCAAATAGCGCAGCAGAAGGCTAATTTGGCACTTCAATACACAGTTGCCATTCGTAACCATGTTTTAGATGCCTATAAAGAAATCATGAATATGCAATTCTAAAGTTAAAAACACAATGAGGAGCAATTTGTAATGTCGGAGAGATTGAAACAAATACCAAAACAGCTATTGGATTTTTGGAATAAATATACTGCTAAGCAAAAGACTATTATCATTAGCGTAGTCAGTACGGTTCTCTTAGCATTCATATTTTTGATTTTTTTAATAGGACGTACCGAATATAGGAAGCTGACCATCAGTGCTACACCAGGTGATACGGCTAAAATCAGGGATTTAATGGAGCAGGAAGGGATTGCCTATAAGGTCAGTGAGGATGGCTTAACCATATCCGTTGACAAGAAGAGATTCTCGGATGCGACCNTNGCTTTATATAGTCATGATATCCCATCCAGCGGTATTACATTAGATGACTTATTAAATAATAGTTTGGGCACCACCAATAGTGATCGAACACTAAAACTTAATTTGTATATACAGAATCAATTACGAGAATATATAAAAACTATGCATGGTGTGAAAGATGCACAGGTTACATATATTCCAGTGGACGATAAAAACTCCATTTTAACCAAGATTCAAGATACCAGTGCTAGTGTTTTATTGACCGTAGATGATAATTTTAAAATAGAAACTGCTAAGACGATCGCGGAAATGGTAGCTTCTGTGATTGGTAATGAAACTACGGAAAAAATCAAGGTTGCTGACCAGAACGGTAACCTTCTTTTTGGAGGAGAACAAGACCTATATGCGGGAAGCGCTAATTCCAACGAAGATTTTAAAGAAAGACTTCGTAATAATTTCATTAATAATCTCTATATGGGTTTAATGAAGGTTGGCTACGATGATGTAGAGATTATGCCGAAATTGGAATTTAATATGGATAAGGTTACAGAACTTTATACGGAATATCTTCCAGCGGATGGCCAAGATCAAGGACTTTATGGCCGTACCTACACCTATAGTTCAGAGAATGCTGGAACCTATGGTGGAGGTATACCAGGTACCTCATCCAATGATGGTACGGATTATATGCTTGAAGATGGAGGTTCATCCTCTAGTGGAACAGTAGATATTGAAGAAATCGATTATTTGCCCAATGAAAGAGTAACTAATATTGAATATGAAGTGGGAGCCATTGACCCTGAAAAATCATCCATCAGTATCGTCCTGCGGAAGGTAATTCCTTATGATGAAGAAGAAATGGAAATCCAAGGACTCTTAGAGGATATTACATTCCAGGAATATGCACTTCAAAATGATGATAGTAGAAAAGTAGAGGTAGATCCTGAAATTATAACCATGGTTTCCATGGCTACAGGAATCCCGGAAAATAGTATTCAGATTATGGCATATGAGCAGCCAGTATTTATTCCAAAGGTAGAAACGATTCGAGACTGGACCGAATATATACAAATTATTCTAGTCATCTTAATCGTTGCGCTATTGGCATTTGTTGTATTTAAGGGAGTCCGTCCGGTTGAAGTTACCGAACTGGAACCTGAATTATCCGTGGAAGAATTGCTGGCAACAACTAAGGAGAACCAGACCATTGAGGATATTGAAATTAATGAAGTATCTGAAGTGCGTCGTATGATAGAGAAGTTTGTAGATGAGAAACCAGATGCCGTTGCACAATTATTACGCAATTGGCTTAGTGAAGATTGGGACTAAGGGAGGATTAGGATGGCTAGAACCAGTAGTAGTGATATAACGGGTTTGCAAAAGGCGGCTGTATTGCTGATTTCCTTAGGCCCGGAACGTTCCGCCAATATTTTCAAACACCTTAAGGAAGAAGAAATTGAACAACTAACATTAGAAATAGCCAATACTCGTAGCATCTCTCCAGCAACCAAGGATATGGTTTTGGATGAATTTTATGAAATCTGCTTGGCACAGCAATATATCGCAGAAGGCGGCATTGCTTATGCAAAGGAACTTTTGGAGAAGGCACTGGGACCGGAAAAAGCAAGGGATGTAATTGGAAAGCTTACCGCATCCTTACAAGTAAGACCATTCGAATTTGTAAGAAAAACAGATGCTTCACAATTATTGAACTTTATTCAGGATGAACATCCTCAGACCATAGCCTTGATCTTGTCTTACCTTTCTTCAAGTCAGGCCTCTTCTGTTATTTCTGGCTTGGCGCCAGACAAGCAGGCTGAAGTAGCCAAACGTATTGCCCAGATGGATCGTACCTCTCCAGATGTTATCAAAGAAGTGGAGAAGGTTTTAGAAAGAAAACTTGCTTCTTTGGTCAATCAAGATTACACCATTGTTGGTGGCGTAGATGCTATTGTTGATATATTAAATACTGTGGATCGTGGTACAGAACGACACATTATGGAAACTCTTGAAATTGAAGATCCTGAATTGGCAGATGAAATTCGTAGGAAAATGTTCGTATTTGAAGATATCCTTACTCTGGATGATAAGTCCATACAAAGAGTACTCCGTGAGGTTGATAATAACGAATTGGCAGTTGCCTTGAAAGGTTCCAATGAGGAAGTACAAAATGTTATCTTTAATAATCTATCAAAACGTCTAGCAGCAATGATCCGAGAAGATATGGAATACATGGGACCGGTTCGTCTAAAAGATGTAGAAGAAGCGCAACAGCGTATTGTTAATATTATTCGTAAACTGGAGGATTCCTCTGAGATCATTATTTCTAGAGGTGGAGGTGACGAAATCATTGTCTAATGTAATTAAGGCTTATGCTGTCCGTTACGATGGACAAGAGATTATGACCATCGAACCAAAATTTCGTCAGCCAAGGAAGGAAATAGCGCCTCAAAGGGTTTCTAAAGAGCAGGAAGGTTTCGATTCTGGTGAATTTGTTGAAGGGATTAAAGCTGTTATGGTGGAGCAAATGGAAACACCGGAAGAGCAAGAAAAGATGGCCAATTCTCTTCTGGAAAATGCCAGGAATGAAGCTCAAAAAATAATCGAGAATGCCAAACAAGAAGCAGCCCAGTTAAGGGATCAAACCTATCAGGAAGCGCAAAAGCAAGGCTTTGAAGCTGGAATCAAAGAGGCGAATCAGGAGCGAAAGAGATTAGAAGAAGAGTATAAAAGAAAAGTAGGACAGTTGGAGAAGGAATACGATACAATGATACGGGATCTGGAGCCCAAAATGGTAAACTTAATGGCGGCTCTGATTGAAAAAATAACGGGTATTCTAGTTGAGGATAAAGAAGAAGTTATTTTGTATCTTGTAGAAAAAGCCTTAAGAAATATGGATCGTTGCGATGAATATTTGATTAAGGTATCGAAGGAAGATTATGATACGATATCTTCAAAGAAGAATCTTCTTTTAGATGCCATCGGGAAAGAAGTGGGATTGGAAATTATAGAAGATTCTAACTTAACAAAGAACCAATGCTTTATAGAAACGGATACCAAGGTGATCAATTGTAGTCTTGATGTTCAATTAAACAACTTGATTACGGATTTAAAGATATTAGCTGGTATTTAGACATTTACGAATTTTGTCGATATAAATAGAGTGGGATAGGCAGGTTATCATATGCAACCAATCAATTTTAATAAGTATGAGCAATTACTAGATAGAAGTTACGAGATGAAAATAGGCAAAGTGGTTAAGATGGTTGGATTAACCATAGAAGCCACTGGGCCAGAAGCGAATTTGAATGATGTCTGTTATATCACCGATAACAAATTCAAAGAGAAAAAAATTGCTGAGGTGGTTGGCTTTCGTGAGAATCGGATCCTACTTATGCCCTATGACGATATGACAGGGGTTGGTATCGGAAGTTTGGTGATTAATACAGGAGCACCCTTCCGGGTTCCTGTAGGAGATAATCTCTTAGGCCATACCTTAGATGGTCTGGGCAATCCCATGGAAGAGGTGGATTTAGACTGTAGTCAATATTATTCAGCAGATGCCCAGCCCCCTGATCCCCTAAAGAGGAAAATTATTGATGAGGTCTTACCTCTTGGAGTAAAAGCGGTAGATTCTATGCTAACCGTTGGAAAAGGTCAAAGAATAGGAATATTTGCAGGTAGTGGTGTTGGAAAGAGTACCTTGCTTGGTATGTTTGCTAGAAATACCAAAGCGGATATCAATGTAATTGCCCTCATTGGCGAGCGAGGAAGAGAAGTACGAGAGTTTTTAGAACGAGATCTTGGAGAAGAAGGTTTAAAAAGGTCGGTGGTCGTGGTTGCGACTTCGGACAAGCCAGCTCTGGTACGAAGAAAAGCAGCCAAAACAGCCACAGCCATTGCAGAATATTTCCGTGATCAAGGGAAAGATGTCTTGTTAATGATGGACTCCCTAACAAGGTTTTCCATGGCACAAAGAGAAATCGGTTTGGCTTCCGGGGAACCTCCGGTATCCAGGGGATATCCTCCCAGTGTATACTCGGAGATGCCAAAACTATTGGAACGAGCAGGAAATTCCGATATCGGTTCCATCACTGGTCTTTATACCGTTTTGGTAGACGGTGATGACTTTAACGAACCAATAACCGATACAGCAAGAAGTATTTTAGATGGACATATCATGTTATCCAGAAAGCTGGGACAAAAGAACCATTATCCGGCGATTGATATTTTACAAAGCATCTCCCGTGTTATGAATTCCATTGCTTCAAAAGAGCATAAGGATGCAGCTGGTAAATTAAAAAATGTACTGGCGACTTATCAAGAAGCAGAGGACTTAATCAATATCGGAGCCTATAAGGCGGGTTCCAATGAAGAAATCGATTATGCGATTTCTAAAATTAAAGAAGTAAATTCCTTCCTTAGGCAGGATGTAGATAGCAAGTATGAATTTGAAGAAGAAATCAATATGCTTAAGGAGATATTTGAATCATAATGAAAAAGTTCAGATATAAGATGGAAAACTTACTACAGGTAAAAATCAAGCTAGAGGATCAAGAAAAGATTGCCTATGGCAATACAAGGATGCGCCTGTCAAAGGAAGAAGAGACTCTAGCAAAATTGCATGAAAGAAAAGCTGCTTATGAGGATGAGCTTCGCCAACTAAGGAGTAATCGATTGGATATCGTGAGCATCCGGCGTAGTGAGGAAGCAATAAAAATTTTAGAAGAAAAGATTCAGCAGCAAACCTTAATAGTGAAAAATTGGGAAAAACGGTTAGAGGTAGCGAGAATTCGTTTGAATGAGGCCGTACAACAAAGGAAAATACAAGAGAAATTAAAAGAAAAAGCCTTCGAAGAGTATCAGAAGGAATATGAGGCAGAAGAGCAGAAGGAAATCGATCAGCTAAACAGCTACCGCTATAGCAATCCGATGCTTAATGAGGAGGACTAATCATGGCAAAGAAAAAAAAAGAAGGCAATATAGCCAATAAGGAACAGAATAAAACCCTTACCATAATGATTGCCTTATTGATTGTTGTAATATGGTTTGCTGTATTTATCTTCTTAATTAAATCCGATGTTGGAGGTTTTGGATCCGGAGTTTTAAGGCCAATCCTAAAGGATGTTCCGGTGCTAAATTTAATTTTGCCCAAGGCAACGGAAGAACAGATTGCAGAAGAAAATAATTATGAGTATACTTCTCTCCCTGAAGCCATACTTCGAATTCAAGAATTGGAAGCCATGTTAGAAGATATCAAGCAGGGAGATCAAGACGAAAATTCACAAATAGCAGAGCTTCAAGCAGAAATCGATCGACTTAAGGTATTTGAAAAAAATCAATTGGAATTTGAAAAAAGAGTAGAAGAATTCGATAAAAATGTCGTATTTGCAGAAGCAGCACCAGATATTGAGGAATACAAAAAATATTATGAAGAAATCAATCCAGCCACTGCAGAGGAGATTTATCGTCAAGTAGTGGAGCAAATACAATATGACGCTGCCATAGTCGAGTACGCAAATATATATCGTAAAATGGATCCAGAAGCTGCGGCTGAGATTTTACAAACCATGACAGCTGATGTTGGCGCCGTAGCAAGAATTTTACTAGCAATGAAACCTCAGGAAAGTGCTAAAATCTTGGCTGAGATGGATAGTATGGTAGCCGCCAAGATTACTAAGAAGATGTTGGATATGGGTGAGGAAAGATTAGCACAGATAGCTGGGGAATAAATCGATTACAAAATAAATGGATTACAAGAATAGTTATTTCTATTAATAGTTCAGATTAAAACATATTTCTAGTATTAATCTAACACTAAGCAATAAAAGATTGGAAAAACTGAAAATACTTCGATAGAAATTACTTCGATAGAAANTACNTCGATAGAAANTANTTNGATAGAAANTACTTCGATAGAAATTACATNGATAGAAATTATTTTGATAGAAAATACTTCGATAGAAAATTGCGAAAGCCAAAGTTTGCATATTAAAGCATCCAGCTTTACTAGAGTCCTTCGCAATTTACTATAAATACAATTTAATAGAAAGGAGGGTGACAAGGATGATGACGGAAAGTGTAATCACACAGTCTGCAAATTTCTTTGGAACAATGGCTACTGGATCCAAATCCATCCATCGATCCAACTCGGACATCAGTTTTGACACATTCCTAGGTGGCAGTATCACTGGTAAGCAGGAGATAGAAACTACGATGACTTCATCCCCTAAGCACAAGCCTGCTGGTAATTCCAATGTGGAAAAGGGAAAAGCAAGTTCCCTGAAGAAAGACAATCACAGTTCAACTGAGAAGCAAAAAGTCTTAAACCATGAGAAAAGCAAGGTTACCAATGAGGGAAAGGAAACGAAATCTCTAGAAAAAACAGAAGTATCAAAGAAAGCTAGCTCCACAGAAAGCAAAACGCTTGCCGAAGATGTAAATAAGGATGNTCCTATGGTAGAGGTATTAACCATGCTACAAGCCGTTCAGGAACTAGTCATGGAAATACTCAATTTAACTTCGGAAGAGNTTCAAGGGTTGATGGAAGAGCAGGGTATGGAGATCACTGATTTATTGGATCCCAATTCCTTAAGACAATTATTGCTGACTAGTAGAAATGAAACTGATATTTCAGCATTTCTAATGAATGAAGATCTTGTTAACACTTTAGAATTATTAACACAACAAGTGGACCAGATTTTCAATGAGGCTTCCTTAGGCTTATCAAGGGAAGAGTTAGAAGACGTTTTACAGAAATTGGATGAGACCATAACAGCAGAGGAACCTGAGGTTAAAGAAGTTATCATCACCAATCAAGATTTGTTATCAAAAACAAAGAATGATATGGAGGATGAGGGAAAGAGTCTTGCTGCTGATCGCCTAAATCAAGGAAAGGTCCATCAGACAGAAGATAAAACCCAAAATTGGTCGGTATCTGAGGAAACTGTAAGTAGTTTGGAACAAGATACAGAGAGCTTTAACAACCAAGACAATCCATTGGATGCCAAGGAACAGTTCCATACATTTGTGGATCATATGGTTGCTTCTTATTCCCAGACTCAAGTGGATGAGCTAGGAAATGTATACCAATACACTCAAATAAGGGACATTGCCAATCAGATCATTGAGAAAATCAAAATACTGATTAAGCCAGAAACCACATCTATGGAAATGCAATTAAATCCAGAACATCTTGGAAAGGTAAATCTAACCGTAGAATCTAAGAATGGCATCATGACAGCACATTTTACCGTGCAAAATGAAATCAGTAAAGAAGCCATTGAAAGCCAGCTGGTAACTTTGAAAGAGAACTTAGATCAACAAGGACTTAAAGTAGAAGTGATTGAAGTAACGGTATCCAATAATACTTACGGTCAGGGAAATCAAGCAGAAGACAATCATCAGCCATCAGGACAGAAGAGTTCAACTGGCAGAAGGATATCCTTAGAAGAGGCCATGGCTATGGAAGAGCTTCCAAGTGAAGACAGTGCTAGCATCCATATAGCCGGAGTATCAGGCAGCCAGATTGACTATACTGCATAATTCGAATTCATGAAGAAAGGATGGTAAGATGAGCGATTTAATTCAAAAAGTTACGGATGGTGTCATAGAACAGGCGAAAACAGCCTCGAAAGAAAGCAAAGCGGGAAACGAACTAGGTAAGGATGCATTTTTACAGCTCTTGGTTACTCAGATGAAATATCAGGATCCACTCAATCCTAATACGGATACTGAGTACATAGCACAATTGGCAACCTTCTCACAGCTGGAACAATTGCAGAACTTATCCACCGTAACCTCCAATACACAGGCATTTAGCTTAGTAGGTAAGAATGTTATTGTGAAAGCAGAGAGTGCAGCTGGAGGAACAAAATACATCACTGGAAAAGTAGACTTTATTAATATGTCCGGTGGGAAAGCAAAGCTTTCTATTAATGGTAGTTTGTATTCCATTGATCAATTGGATAGTGTGATTGATGATGTTTATATCATTGAAAAGGGACTACCGGGAATCAAAGAAAAAATCAACTTAGAGTATGATGGTTCCAATCCAAGTGATATCTCCTTTGATGTACATTTGGGTGAAGGGGATACGATCGCAGATGATGTAGCTATTTTTATAGGGAACGATAGAATTGGCGCTGAGCATGTAAGTTTAGATAAAAATAAAGTAACCATTGCCAAGGAAGCGCTCCAAGGTTATCAAGATGGAACCTATAAAGTTACGGTTGCATTTAACGATGCTCTCCTTACTACAGTAAAGGATATGGTGTCATTAAGAATTGTAAACTCCCAGGTAAATGAGGAGGCTCCTGATGAGGCTACTCCAGATGAGAAATCCGATGACAATGCCAAGGATGAAACAGGAATCTAGGATAAATTCTTAGAGATCAAAAGACAAAGGATATAAGAGATATGTGAGGGTGATGATATGAGCATTAAAGTGAATCAATTTCCTTCCATAGAGCAGATGTCAAATCAGCTGGGTACTGCCAAGAAGGTTAAAACGGCTCTGAATAGACAAGAGGCTTTTACCCCTTTTAGTGAGGTACTAAAAGAAACACAAGCAAAAAAAGAAGCCCCTGGTTTAAAATTCTCAAAACACGCCAATGAAAGACTGGCTAGCCGTAACATCGATCTAACAGATGAACAGTATCAACGGTTAGAGAATGGAGCCAAGAAAGCAGGAGAGAAGGGAATCAACGAATCTTTAGTAATGGTAGATGATTTAGCTTTCATCGTGAATATAAAAAACAGGACAGTTATTACAGCAGTCAACGACGGTGAAGAAAAAATATTTACAAATATTGATGGTGCAGTAATTATGTAATAAGCCGGACCTTATGGAGGCTTACGTATCCATGAATGATAGATTGGATACCTTTTGTTACAAGCACAGATAGGAGGTCATTAATTATGATGCGATCATTGTTTTCTGGTGTTTCTGGTTTGAAAGTACACCAGACAAAAATGGATGTCATAGGTAACAATATTTCAAACGTAAATACCATTGGATTTAAGTCCAGTTCCGTAACATTTTCCGATGTATTATATCAGACGACCCAGGGAGCGACTGGACCCAATGCGTCCACTGGGACAGCAGGTAGAAATGCCATGCAGATTGGACTTGGAGCCACGGTTTCAGCCATAACAACTTCAATTACAACTTCAGGAGCATCTCAAAGAACAGATAATCCCTTTGATGTTATGATTGAAGGAGATGGTTTCTTCGTAGTTAACAGTGGAGGAACCAACTATTTTACAAAAGCAGGATCCTTCNATGTGGATGCTTTTGGAACTTTAANAACAGCAAGTGGAGCAAAAGTAATGGGCTGGCAGGTTGATGCAAATGATCCAACAAAAACCGTCGCCAGCGGTGTGTCACCTTTGAATATCATGTCTCCGGAAAATATGTATGCGAATCCAGAAGCTACATCGGCTGTATATATTTCCGGTAATATTGACAGTAAGGATACTCAGTTAACTAGTGAAACTGGAAAAGTCGTAAACATATCCTTCTTTGATAACATGGGACACAGTTATACTGCTGATTTAAAGATTTTACAGTCAGAGGATGCAAACAATTTATATA
>JGI24708J26588_10003351_pt1 | contig 11630 bp, 9 predicted proteins | sample BioPla1DNA2_FD_26588 | JGI IMG/M metagenome (IMG submission 26588) | reverse complement strand
GTTGCTGTTCTTACCCCTGTACAAACTCCTCTCTTTTGTGGAGAAGGTACATCTGTACTTCTCTTTTTCAAAGAGTTAAAACCCTTTTGTAATGCTGGTGAATGAGACGTTTTTTCAATCGTTTTTCTACCTTTTCTTACTAATTGATTAAAGGTTGGCATCCTTACACCTCCTTTTCTTTTTTAAAATCGCTGCGGTTGCAGTTCCTACATATACCTTACAAAACTTACCCAATTCTTTCATGGTATCTACCATAACTATTGGGATTTGTTGTTGTTTTGCAGACTCAATGATCTTTTGCGTTACGTGAATTTGTGCATCCTTTGCTATATAAACCACGTCTGCCATTCTATTTTGAATGGCATCTAAAGTCTGCTTAGCCCCTACTACTTTAGGTGCAGTGTGTAAACGTTGCATAACAAATCCCCCTTTAGGTTCATTTTTATGACGTATAAAATACACACTGATGAATTCTATCATTTTAACTCTCATTTGTCAAGATTTTATTCTGTCTTTTTTGATTCTTTTATACTTTCTGAGTCTATTATCGTTGAATCTTGTTCCATTAACTCTATATTTTCATTATTTGGATCTTCAACATTGACATTACGATATCGATGCATACCTGTTCCAGCTGGAATNAGTTTTCCGATAATTACATTTTCTTTTAATCCTATTAATGGATCTTTTTTCCCCTTAATAGCTGCTTCTGTAAGAACTCGAGTCGTTTCTTGGAAAGAAGCTGCAGATAAGAAAGAATCCGTAGCTAGTGATGCTTTTGTAATTCCTAAAAGAACTTCTTTTCCACTTGCTTCCTCTAAGCCTTCTTCCCGCATTTCGCTATTTTGTTCTTCATATTCAGTACGATCTACTAAACTACCTGGCAATAGTCTAGTGTCACCACTTTCTTCAATTTTAACTTTTTTCAACATTTGGCGAACGATGATTTCAATATGTTTATCATTAATATCTACCCCTTGAAGTCGATATACTTTTTGTACTTCTTGAATCATATAATCTTGAACGCCTCGAATGCCTTTAATTTTTAAAATATCATGGGGGTTAACGCTTCCTTCTGTTAACTCATCTCCTGCTTCAATCACTTGATCTTCTTGAACCGTTATTCTAGATCCATAGGGGATTAAATATGCCTTAGACTCTCCCGTTTCATCGTTCGTAACAATAACTTCTCGTTTTTTCTTCGTATTACTAATAGATACTCGTCCACCAAATTCAGCTACAATTGCTAATCCTTTTGGTTTTCTCGCTTCAAATAATTCTTCTACCCTTGGTAACCCTTGAGTAATGTCATCCCCTGCAATTCCTCCTGTATGGAATGTACGCATAGTTAATTGTGTTCCAGGTTCTCCAATGGATTGAGCAGCAATAATTCCAACTGCTTCTCCTACTCGCACAATACGTCCTGAAGCTAAATTAGCTCCATAACATTTAGAACAAACCCCAATTTTAGAACGACAAGTTAATACGGTTCGAATTAATACTTTTTCAATACCCGCTTCTGTAATCGCTTTCGCTTGATCGGGTGAAATCATAGTATCTGCTTCAACAATCACTTTCCCTGTTTTGGGGTCTTTAATTTCTTCAATAGACCATCGTCCAACAATACGATCTTCTAAAGGTTCAATAATTTCATTTCCTTGTTTGAAAGTACGAACCCACATACCTGGTATTTCATGTCCATCATACCCTTCATGAATAGAACAATCTTCTTCTCGAACAATAACATCTTGAGAAACATCGACAAGGCGTCTTGTTAAATACCCAGAGTCAGCTGTTCGAAGAGCTGTATCCGCTAATCCTTTACGAGCTCCGTGAGCAGATATGAAATATTCTAGTACATCTAACCCTTCACGGAAATTAGATTTAATAGGTAATTCAATAATTTTCCCAGATGGACTAGCAATAAGTCCCCGCATACCTGCTAATTGTTTAATTTGGCTTTGAGATCCACGAGCACCAGAGTCTGCCATCATAAAAAGGTTATTATATCTATCTAAGTTTTCTAAAAGAGCTTTAGTAATTTTATCATTTGCTTTATTCCAAGCTTCAATAACTTTTATATATCTTTCATCATCNGTCATAAGCCCTCTTCGATAATGTTTAATTACTTGCTCTACTGTTTCTTCAGCTTCTTTTAAATATTCTCCTTTTTCTTCCGGAATATCTATATCAGAAACAGAAATTGTCGTAGCACTTTGTGTAGAATAACGATATCCTAAATTTTTGATATTATCCAATACTTCTGCTGTTGTAGTTGCTCCATGTTTGTTAATACAGGCATTTAAAATACGTCCTAGTTGTTTTTTTCCTACCAGATAATCAACTTCATAAAGAAGTTTATTTTCCTCTTTACTTCGATCAATAATACCAATATCTTGTGGAATCGCTTCATTAAAAATAATACGACCTACCGTTGTATCTAAAATTTGAGAACGTATCTCTCCATCCATCTCCATTGTTCTTCTTACTTTAATCTTAGCATGAAGAGTAATTTCATGATTATGATAAGCTAAAATAGCCTCATTCTCATCTTTGAAAATACGACCTTCTCCTTTTTCTCCTTCTTTTTGNATCGTAAGGTAGTAAACTCCAAGTACCATATCTTGAGAAGGTACAGCTACGGGCTTTCCATCAGATAATTTTAACAAGTTGTTAGGAGAAAGTAATAAGAACCTACATTCTGCTTGAGCTTCCACAGATAAAGGTACGTGAACAGCCATTTGGTCACCATCAAAGTCTGCATTATATGCTGTACAAACTAAAGGATGCAATTTAATTGCTCTTCCTTCTACTAAGACAGGTTCAAAAGCTTGAATACCTAANCGGTGAAGCGTAGGAGCACGGTTTAGCATCACCGGATGTTCACGAATCACTTCTTCTAAAACATCCCATACTTCTGGTTGTAATCGTTCTACCATTCGTTTCGCTGACTTAATATTATGAGCTTGACCATCCTCTACTAATTTTTTCATTACAAAAGGTTTAAACAACTCAATAGCCATTTCTTTAGGTAAACCACATTGATAAATCTTTAATTCAGGTCCTACAACAATAACAGAACGCCCCGAATAGTCTACCCTTTTTCCAAGAAGATTTTGACGAAATCTTCCTTGCTTTCCTTTTAACATATCCGACAATGATTTAAGTGGACGATTACCAGGTCCTGTTACCGGACGTCCTCGTCTTCCATTATCAATTAAAGCATCCACCGATTCTTGTAACATTCTTTTTTCATTTCTAACAATAATATCAGGAGCTCCTAAATCCAAAAGACGTTTCAAACGATTATTTCGATTAATAACACGTCGATATAAATCATTTAAATCAGAAGTTGCAAAACGTCCTCCATCTAATTGAACCATAGGACGTAAATCAGGTGGTATAACCGGAATCACATCCAAAATCATCCATTCTGGTCGATTTCCAGAAAGAAGAAATGCTTCAACAATTTCCAAACGTTTAATCACTCGTACACGTTTTTGTCCTGTTGTTTCTTTTAAAGCTTTTTTTAATTCTTCAGATTCCTTATCTAAATCAATATTTGTAAGTATTTCTTTTATGGCCTCAGCACCCATGCCAACTCGAAATTCATTACCATACTTATCATAGGCATCTTGATATTCTCGTTCTGTTAGTAATTGTTGGTATTGCAGCCCTGTATTACCAGGATCTAGCACAATATAAGATGCAAAATATAAAACTTTTTCTAAGGCTCTAGGTGACATATCTAAAATTAATCCCATTCGACTTGGAATTCCTTTAAAATACCAGATATGAGATACAGGGGCAGCAAGTTCAATATGCCCCATGCGTTCTCGTCGCACTTTACTTTTAGTAACTTCAACACCACAACGATCACAAACTATCCCTTTATAACGAATTCGTTTGTATTTTCCACAATGACATTCCCAATCTTTACTAGGTCCAAAAATTCTTTCACAAAAAAGCCCATCACGTTCTGGTTTTAATGTTCTATAGTTAATGGTTTCGGGCTTTTTTACTTCACCTCTTGACCATTCGCGAATTTTTTCCGGTGAAGCTAATCCGATCTTAATGGCATCAAAATATACGGATTGATCCATATCATTCATATTGGAAGTCGCCCCTTTCTTACTCTAAATCATCGTCAAATAAATCCTTATCATCAAACAAGTCTTCATCATCTATAAGATCTTCATCAGAAGGTTCTTCATCATCAGAATCCAAAAAATCTTCTTCATCTCCGCCTTCTTCCACATCTAACTCATCGTCTAAATCATCTTCTACACCTTCAATATTGACATCCAGTTCATCTACATCATCTACTGCTTCTTTAATTTCAACTTCTGACTCATCATCTTTAAGAACTTTAACGTCAAGAGCTAAGGATTGTAATTCTTTTAACAACACTTTGAAGGATTCCGGTATGCCTGGTTCAGGAATATTTTCTCCCTTCACAATGGCTTCATAAGTTTTAACTCGTCCTACTACATCATCTGATTTGACTGTTAAAATTTCTTGTAAGGTATATGCTGCACCATAAGCTTCTAATGCCCATACCTCCATCTCTCCAAAACGTTGTCCACCAAATTGGGCTTTTCCTCCCAAAGGTTGTTGTGTAACTAAGGAATAAGGTCCTGTAGAACGAGCATGAATTTTATCGTCGACTAGATGATGCAGTTTGAGATAATGCATATAACCTACTGTTACAGGGCTATCAAACTCTTCTCCTGTTCGTCCATCACGCAATCGTACTTTTCCATCACGATTAATAGGAACTCCCTTCCACAGTTCACGATTTTCTTTATGATCTTCAAGATAAGTAAATAGTTCTTCACTAAGTCCATGTTTCCAACGTTTTTCAAATTCTTCCCATGAAAGATTCACATAATCATTCGCTAATTCTAACGTATCCATAATATCAAGCTCTGAAGCTCCATCAAAAACAGGAGTAGCAATTTTAAAGCCTAAAGCTTTAGCAGCTAAGCCTAAATGAACTTCTAAAACTTGACCAATATTCATTCGTGAAGGAACACCTAGAGGGTTTAATACAATATCTAAAGGTTCTCCATTCGGTAAGAAAGGCATATCTTCCACAGGTAAAATACGTGAAATAACCCCTTTGTTCCCATGACGTCCAGCCATCTTATCTCCTACTGAAATCTTCCTTTTTTGAGCAATATAACATCGAACTAATTCATTGACTCCTGGTGGTAGCTCATCTCCATTTTCCCTAGTAAAGATCTTTACATCCACAATAATTCCTGCTTCTCCATGAGGAACACGTAAAGAGGTGTCTCTTACTTCTCGAGCCTTTTCTCCAAAAATAGCACGAAGTAGCCGTTCTTCTGCTGTTAATTCGGTTTCACCTTTTGGTGTTACTTTTCCTACTAGAATATCTCCGGCTTGTACCTCTGCACCAATACGAATAATACCTCGCTCATCTAAATCTTTTAGTGCATCTTCACCTACATTAGGGATATCTCTTGTAATTTCTTCTGGTCCTAATTTAGTATCTCTTGCATCTGCTTCATATTCTTCAATATGAATAGAAGTATAAACATCTTCTTTCACTAATTGCTCACTTAATAAGATAGCGTCTTCATAATTGTATCCTTCCCATGTCATAAATCCTATCAGTGGATTTTTACCAAGGGCAATTTCTCCATGATCCGTAGAAGGACCATCCGCAAGGACTTCTCCTTTTTCTACCCTTTCTCCTTGACTTACGATAGGACGTTGATTAATACATGTTCCTTGATTACTACGCATAAATTTAAGTAATTTATAAGTATCTTTACTGCCATCTTCTGTTTTTACAATCACATGAGTGGCTGTTACTTTTTCTACTACACCACCACGTTTAGCAATAACTGCTACACCCGAATCAATCGCCGCTTTATACTCCATACCTGTTCCTACGATAGGTGATTCTGTTCGAAGAAGTGGTACTGCTTGTCGTTGCATATTTGATCCCATCAATGCACGGTTCGCATCATCATTTTCTAGGAAAGGAATCATAGAAGTTGCAACAGAAAAAATTTGTTTAGGTGATACGTCCATTAAATCAATTTGATTGGCATCTACCTCTATAATATCTTCTCGGAAACGACCACTAACTCTTTTGTTAATAAATTCTCCATTTTCATTTAAAGGTTCGTTCGCTTGTGCCACTTTGAAATTTTCTTCTTCATCCGCAGTCATATAAATTACATCTTTAGTAACTTTAGGTATACCAGAAGACTTATCTACCATACGATAAGGTGCTTCAATAAAGCCATATTCATTAATTCTGGCAAAAGTAGCTAAGGAGTTAATCAAACCAATATTAGGCCCTTCTGGAGTCTCAATAGGGCACATACGACCATAATGAGAATGATGCACGTCACGTACTTCAAAACCTGCTCGTTCCCTAGAAAGTCCCCCAGGTCCTAGAGCAGAAAGACGTCGTTTATGAGTTAGTTCCGCTAAAGGATTGGTTTGATCCATAAATTGAGATAACTGAGAGCTACCAAAGAATTCTTTAATAGAAGCAGTTACTGGACGAATATTAATTAAACCTTGTGGTGTAATTGAATCTAAATCTTGTATAGTCATTCGTTCACGAACTACTCGTTCCATTCGTGATAATCCAATGCGAAATTGATTTTGTAACAATTCACCAACAGCTCGAATTCTACGATTTCCTAAATGATCTATATCATCTTCGTGTCCTATTTTATACTCTAAATGAATATTATAATTAATAGAAGCCATAATATCTTCAAAAGTTATATGTTTTGGAACTAAACGTGATATATTTTGTTTGATCGCTTTTTCTAATTCTTCTTGATCTGTATACGTTTCCATTAATTCTTCAAGAACAGGAAAATATACTTTTTCTTTAATACCCATAGATGCTGCATCAATATTTACATGTTCTTTGATATCTACAACACGATTACTAATAATATTGACGATCCGACCATCTACATTCACCTTGATATAAAAAACTCCTGTATTTTGAATTTTATCAGCCATTTCCAATGTAATACGTTGTCCTTCTTCTGCAATAATTTCTCCAGTACTAGGATCTATTACATTTTCAGCTAATATACAATCACGAATTCTATTACGTAAAGCTAGTTTTTTATTAAACTTATATCGTCCTACTTTTGCTAAATCGTATCTTTTAGGATCATAAAACATATTATTTAATAAGGATTCTGCACTTTCTACTGTAGGTGGTTCTCCTGGACGAATTCGCTTATAAATCTCAATTAATCCTTCTTCATAAGATTTAGTGCTATCTTTTTCAATACTAGCCATAATTTTAGGTTCTTCACCGAATAGTTCAATAATTTCTGCATCACTACCTACACCTAATGCACGAATTAAAACAGTAATAGGTATTTTTCGAGTTCGATCTACTCGAACATTAAAAATATCTTTTGAATTGGTTTCATATTCAAGCCAAGCTCCTCGGTTTGGAATAACCGTAGCAGTAAATAATTGTTTTCCTACTTTATCATAACTAGAGCTGTAGTAAATACCAGGTGATCGTACAAGTTGACTAACAATAACCCGCTCTGCTCCATTAATAATAAAAGTTCCATTATCCGTCATAAGAGGAAAATCTCCCATGAAAATTTCTTGTTCTTTGATTTCATCTGATTCTTTATTGTACAAGCGAATCTTCACACGTAAAGTAGCTGCATAAGTAGTATCTCGCTCTTTACATTCCTCAATGGAATATTTTGGTTCTTCATCTAAAGAAAAACCAACAAATTCTAGTATTAAGTTCCCACTATAATCCATAATGGGGGAAATGTCCTGAAAAACTTCCCGAAGTCCTTCATCCAAAAACCATTCATAGGAATTTTTTTGCACCTCAATGAGATTTGGCATTTCAATGACTTCATTCATTCTTGCATAACTCATGCGTATGCCTTTCCCTACCTTGACAGGACGGATCCTATTTCTTTCCATACTGTTATTTCACCCCTTGGAAAATTTTAAGTATATTTAAAATTACTTTATTTTATTACCTTTGACCGGATAAAAAGAAATGTATAAATTTGTCCATACATATTGTCAATTGTCAATTGATGTGATATACTGTATATGATAATTAAAAATGAAATGATATATTTAGAACACGAATGCATTATAAAATGTTAGCATAATTAAAAAGACCTGTCAAGGTCTTTTTAATTATTATGATGAGAAAATCTCCTATATTGATAGGAGATTTTTTATTATTTTAATGTTACTTTTGCACCAGTTTCTTCAATTTTAGCTTTTAATTCTTCTGCTTCTTCTTTTGCTACGCCTTCTTTGATTACTTTAGGTGCTGCTTCTACTAGGTCTTTTGCATCTTTTAATCCTAGACCTGTTACTTCACGAACAACTTTAATTACTTTAATTTTTTGTGCTCCAATTTCAGTTAATTCAACATCAAATTCTGTCTTTTCTTCTTCAGCAGCTCCACCGCCTGCTCCTGCTCCTGCAGCTACCATTACACCAGCAGCAGCTGATACACCAAATTCTTCTTCACATGCTGTTACTAAATCGTTTAATTCAATAACACTTAATTCTTTAATTGCATCAATAATTTCTTCAATTGATAATTTTGCCATGGTATATACACCTCCGAGTTTTTTCTTATTATTCTGCGGTTTCTCCGCCTTCTTCTTGTTTTTCCGCAATGGCTCTTACCACACGGGCAAAGGATGCCATAGGCGATTTAAAGCTACCAAATAATGTAGCAAGCAATTGATCTTTGGGAGGAATTTTAGCTACTTTTTTGATTCCTTCCACATCATATAATTGGTTTTCTACAACACCTGCTTTAAATTCCAAAGCATCATTTTTTTCTGCTACTTCATTTAAAATTCTTGGTCCACTAGCTGGATCATCATAGCTAATAGCAATGGCTGTAGGACCTCCTAAGAAATCCTTTAAAGGTTCCATATCTGTTCCTTGAATTGCAAAGTTTAGCATTGTATTTTTGTATACTTTATATTCTACATTTGCTTCTCGCAATTTTTTACGAAGTTCTGTATCTTGTTCTACCGTAAGTCCACGATAGTCTACCAATACTGCAGATTGAGCACCTTGTAGTTTTTCTTTAATTTCATTTACAACGGCTTGTTTTTGCTCTACTTTTGCCATGCCATCCACCTCCTTTAATTAAAATAACCTCTCTGCCCGCAGACAAAGAGGTTATATATATTCCAACCAAAATAAATCCGATCAGATACATATACCTCGGTAGGCCTTATCGTTACGCCTTAGGGCACCTACTGTCTACGGTACAAATTCTACTTAATTAGTATATATAAGTTTTACTATATTGTCAATACTTTATTTTTTTTCAACCAAATGGAGTGGGTTGATTCGAACGCCTGGACTCATCGTTGCTGAAACAGAAACACTTCTCAAGTATTGTCCTTTTGCAGCCGCTGGTCTTGCTTTTATAATTGCATCCATTAGAGTTTGGAAGTTTTCCATTAATTTTTGTGTGCCAAAAGAAACTTTTCCAATAGGTACATGAATAATATTACTTTTGTCTAAGCGATATTCTACTTTTCCCGCTTTAATTTCTTCAACCGCTTTAGTAACATCCATTGTTACTGTACCAGATTTAGGATTGGGCATTAATCCTTTAGGTCCTAATATTCTTCCTAGTCGTCCTACAATTCCCATCATATCAGGAGTTGCTACAACAACATCAAAATCTAACCATCCATCATTTTGAATTTTAGGAACTAATTCTTCTGCGCCAACAAAATCTGCGCCAGCTGCTTCTGCTTCCTCTGCTTTTGNCCCTTTGGCAAATACAAGCACTCGCACTTTTTTTCCTGTACCATGTGGAAGAACAACAGCTCCTCGAACTTGTTGATCTGCATAACGACTATCAACACCTAATCGAATATGAGCTTCTACTGTCTCATCAAATTTAGCTTTTGCTATTTTTTGTACTAAATCTATTGCCTCATTTGGATCATAAACTTGATCTTGATCTACCAATTTGGCAGCTTCTAAATATTTTTTTCCTCTTTTCACAAACATAACCTCCTTGTGGTATTATCGGGGACTTAACCCTCCCACGAACGCACCGTTTTTTTGATATATTAATCTTCTACAACAATACCCATACTTCTTGCTGTTCCTTCTACCATGCTCATCGCTGTTTCGATAGTAGCAGCATTTAAGTCAGGCATTTTAAGTTCTGCAATTTTTCGAACTTCATCTCTAGAAACGGTAGCCACCTTTTTCTTATTAGGTTCTCCAGATCCAGATTCAATTTTACATGCTTTTTTCAATAAAATAGCTGCTGGGGGTGTTTTTGTAATAAAAGTAAAACTTCTATCTTGATACACCGTAATAATAACAGGAATAATCATTCCTGCTTGTTTTGCAGTTCTTTCGTTAAATTCCTTTGTGAAAGCCACAATATTAACCCCATGTTGTCCTAAAGCAGGTCCAACTGGTGGTGCTGGTGTTGCCTTTCCAGCAGGGATTTGTAATTTTATAATTCCAGTAACTTTTTTCGCCATTATAAGCGCACCTCCTGAATAAATGTGGTATTTGCGGGGATTTCCCTCCCACTTTCATGCAACATTGCATTATATGATCCAAATGACATAAATCTAAATTTAAACAATAGCTATATCTTTTGAATCTGATCAAAATCTAATTCTACCGGTGTTTCTCGTCCAAACATAGATAACCGGACTACCACCGTTTGTTTTGATTCTTGAACTTCTTTTACAATACCAATAGAATCTTTAAAAGGTCCTCGAACCACTTTAACGCTGTCTCCAGCTTCGAGATCAATTTTCATGGATGTCATATCAATACCCATAGCTCGCACTTCTTCTTCTGATAAAGGAACTGGTTTAGAACCAGGACCTACGAATCCAGTCACGCCTCTTGTATTGCGAACGACATACCATGTGTCATCATTCATATGCATTTTGATCAATACATAACCTGGAAACACTTTTTTTTGTACAATTTTACGTTTCCCATTTTTTTCTTCCATTATATCTTGTAAAGGAACAACGACTTCATGAATTTGATCTTGCATATTTCGATTTTTAACAATTTTTTCGATATTTGCTTTCACCTTATTCTCATAACCTGAATAAGTATGAACCACATACCATTTAATCTCTTCAGACATAATCTCATCCTTTTTAAAACATTATCGAACGATCAGATGTATTCCTGTACCAATTATAAAATCCATAAGGGAAATTATAACACCTACAAGAATAGATACAGCTATGACAGTAGTTGTTTGCTTAAACAATGTTTCACGATTGGGCCAAATAATTTTTTTGAATTCCCCTTTGAATCCTTTAAAAAATTTGTTCATTTCTTGTTGCTTGTTTTGTGTTTCTGCCATATACTCCACTTCCTTCCCAAGATATTTGGATACTTACTTGGTCTCCCGGTGTGCGGTATGGGTCTTGCAAAACTTACAATACTTTTTAATCTCCAAACGATCTGGAGTATTTCTTTTATCCTTTTTTGTATGATAATTTCTCTGCTTGCATTCTGTACAAGCCAACGTAATTTTTGCTCGCACAACTTCCACCTCCACTGGATAAATTTCTAATTAAAAATGGGCATAAAAAAAA